>ERZ773049.5-NODE-5-length-135782-cov-16.581704_pt1 | contig 135782 bp, 123 predicted proteins | sample MGYA00580633_ERZ773049 | MGnify/ENA primary metagenome ERZ773049 (study PRJEB29015, sample SAMEA2737991) | human oral metagenome | biome: human oral; feature: human-associated habitat; material: dental | place: China | collected 2066 ...
CGGGACGCGTAAACGGCAATCTCGTCGCGCTGCTAACGGTGATGAAGGGCTTGCCACTAGCATACAACAAGGATATGCAAGAGGACAAGGAGGGCGTTTTTGATAGCGTCGCCACCGCGCTTGCTAGCCTTGAAATTTTAAAACAGATGTTAAAAACGGCTAAATTTAACGAGCAAAATATGCTCGCGATGACCAGGCGCGGACACCTCACGGCGACCGATCTGGCAGACTATCTCGTGCGGGAGAAAAACGTACCCTTTCGCCAGGCGCACTTCATCACGGGTAAAGCCGTGGCGTATGCGGAAAATTTGGGTCTAGATTTGAGCGAGCTAAATGCGCAGCAGCTTGCTAGCGTGGATGAAAGCTTAGGCGGCGATGCGGTTAAATTTCTTGATCTAAACGCTTCTAAGGAGGCGCGCAAGTCGCAAGGAGGCACGGCAAATGAGAGCGTAGAGGCACAGATTGAAATTTTAAACGAGTGGCTGAAAGGCTAAATTTAAGGAGCCAAATTTGAACGTGCGCGAGCTTTATGAGTATATAGCGGACGAGGACGGGCATTTTTCATTGAGCTCGGCGGGGCGATGAGAACGAAAAAGAGTGTAATAAAAAATAGCACGCTAGCGGAGTTTTTTAAGCGCAAGGATGAAATTTTAAGCGTTTCAAAATTTAGGCGGCAAAATTTTGAAATTTTGCGATCGTGTCTTTAAATTTGAAACTTCGGCGATCTGTGTGGATGCATACACGGGCTAGGCGGGATTAGCGAGCGGCGGCGCGTTAGCTGTGTCCTGAGCGGGCCTCTCGACAGTGTTTTAAGTGCTTGCCGCGACCCGCTAAGTAAAATTTAAGAACGGCGGCGCGTCCTAAGCTGGCTTTAGAGAAGGCGCCTGAGGCTATAAAGTTAAATTTAAAAGACCGAGCCGGCGCAAAGTGGAGTGCTTGGTTGCAAATTTAGACAGTGAGATAAAATTTTAAAAAAGCGTGCCGCCGCTAGACTGCTTAAGCGTGACTAAATAAGCGTAGGCAGGTCAGACAGGCGGTTTTGCCCAGGCAAAAAGGGCGGCTCGGAGTAGAATTAAGTCGAAGCAAATCAAATAATATTTTCTTTGTTTCTACGCGTCGTGGAGGTAGGAGTGAGGCTGAATCAAAGTAAATTTAAATATTTTGGAGAGCGTTTTGATATATTTGGTGTCTAATACGAGATTTGATCATCCGCAGGTGAGGCGGCTTGCGGTCTGCGAGATAAAATTTCTCAAATTTAGCCTGCCTGCGCAGACGGGCGCGCTAATTTTTACCTCCAAAAACGCGGTGGCGGCGATAAAATTTAATGAAATTTTGCCTGATTTAGATACGCCCGTTTACGCTATCGGCGAGCCGTGTGCGGCGGCTGCGCGCGAGTTTGGATTTCGCGATATTTTTGTGGCGCTACACGGGCACGGAAATGAGTTTGCCGCTGAGATCGCGCCGCTTCTAAGGGGCAGAGACGCGCTGTATCTGCGCGCTCGCGAGACGGTATCAAAGCTGGAGCAAATTCTATCTAGCGCCGGCGTGCGGCTGCAAAGCGTGATTGCCTACGAAAATTCCATTCTCAGCCTGTCTGCCGCCGCAAAGCCGCCGCAAGGCAGCACACTGATTTTTACCTCGCCTAAAAACGTTCGTGGCTTTACCGCAAATTTCGGCTGGGACGGGAGCTACAAGGCGATCTGCATCGGTAGGACGACGGCGAGCGTTTTGAGCGAGTTTTGCGAGCCGATAATCTGTGAAAGAAGGTCGATAAAATCCTGCGTCGATCTGGCGCTTTTGCCATAGTTTAAGCAAATTTTGACTATAATTTTGCCCAAGCCTGGGTGAAGCGAGAGCGTTTTATATGAGGGTTCAACATATTTGTATAAGCGACGACGTGAGAGGTCCGTGTGACGCGGCTCGGCTCGAGCTTTTTTAAAGTTACGGGTTGCGACCTAGAGATTTTTCCTAGTTGCAAGATTGGCTTTGTTTGAGCCGATTCTTTTTACGCAACGCTCACTTGGGTTTTTTACGTTACGGAGGCTTCATTGAATATCCTAATAATCGGCGGCGGCGGTAGAGAATACGCGATCGGGCTAAGACTTCGCGAGGATAAAAACGTTTTAAATCTGTATTTTGCTCCAGGAAACGGCGCTACAAAGGTGCTCGGTAAAAATTTAGATTTAAAAGATTTTGATGAACTCGCGCTCTTTGCCAAAAACAACGACATAGCTCTTACTATCGTGGGCGCCGAAGAGCCGCTTACAAAAGGGATCGTGGATATTTTCAAAGCGCAAGGTCTCGCGATATTCGGTCCCAGCGCTGCTGCGGCAAAGCTTGAGGGCTCTAAAGCCTATATGAAGGACTTTCTGGCGCAAAATCATATTAAAACCGCAAAATTTCTAAGCAGCGACGATCTATCCGAAATTTCAAAATTTATCGATACCCTAAACGGCCGCGTCGTGGTCAAAGCAGACGGCCTGTGCGCGGGCAAAGGCGTCATTATCGCAAATTCCAAAGATGAAGCTAAAAAAGCCGCCGCGGATATGCTAAGCGGCGAAAGCTTCGGCGAAGCGGGCAAGCGCGTCGTCGTGGAGGAGTTTTTAGAGGGTTTTGAGCTGAGCTTTTTTGCGATCTGCGACGGGGAAAATTTCGTAAGCCTGCCCGTAGCGCAGGATCACAAAAAGCTGCTTGACGGCGATCTGGGTCCGAACACCGGCGGCATGGGAGCTTATGCGCCAAGCCCGCTAGCGGATGCCGTGCTGATAAAAAGAGTAGAAAGCGAGATCGTCGCACCCACGCTAAAAGGGATGCAGCAGCAGGGCGCGCCCTTTTGCGGCGTGCTATTCGTGGGGCTTATGATCGTAGGCGGCGAGCCTTACGTGTTGGAGTACAACGTCCGCTTCGGCGATCCCGAGTGCGAGGTTTTGATGCCGCTAATCGACGGAAATTTGAGCGAAATTTTATACAACGCCGCCGTAGGCAAGCTAAGTAGCATAAGCTTAAAAGAGCGATTTGCGGTTGGCGTCGTGATGGCTAGCGAGCGCTATCCTTACGGTTCTTCGCAGCCTGCTTTGATCGAAGTCGGCGAAATTCCCGCGAGCGCGCATATCTGCTACGCGGGCGTGAGCGAGCGGGAGGGGCAGATTTACGCTAGCGGCGGGCGCGTTTTGGTAAGCGTGGGCGTCGCGCAGAGCCTAAAGCAGGCGCGCGATGCGGCTTACGCGCTGTGCGAAAATATAAAATTTAGCGGCGCGCAGTATAGGCGCGATATCGCGCACCAAGCCTTAAGAGATAAAATTTGATCGTCGCTCCGCTTAGCAAGCGCGTAATCGCGTTTAGTATCGACGAAGCGGTGAGCGTAACGCTTTTTGTGGTCGTGCTATTTGCTATCGACGAGCCAGAGCTTGTTGCAGCGGCGCAGAGCGGAAGCAATCTTGAGGTACAAAAGATCGCGTCGAAATTCATTTTGCATTACGCGATAATAAAATTTTTATATCAAGCGATTTTTGTCTATCTATACGGCGCGACGCTAGGCAAGCTTGCGGTTAAAATTTATTGCGTCCGCGCTGACGGCAGCGCTATGGATATCGCTACGGCAGCGATCCGCGCGGCGGTTAGGTTGATAAGCGAGATGATCTTTTATATGGGATTTTTGGTGGCGCTTTTTACGAACTCGCGTCAGAGCCTGCATGATATGGCGGCGAAAACATTGGTGGTAGAGATTGAAAAAGAGTAAAAAATTTAAAATTCTAGCGCTTAGTTTTAGCGCTCTTTTAGCAAGTAGTGCGAGTGCAAAGGTCCAAGACGTCGAGCTCATAGCAGATAATGTCGAGAAAAACGGCTTTTTGACGGAGGCGAGCGGCAACGTAACGGTGTATTCGCAGGACTACTTTATCACCGCCGATCGCGCTACATACGACGAACAAAACGGCATCATCGAGCTTTTCGGCAACGTCAATGCGATGCGCGGTAGCAGCGAGACCACGCGTGCACAGCATGTCAAAATCGATCTGAAAAACGATAAGCAGCAAGCCGACGTAAATTTTATGATGGACAAGGACTCCGAGCTTTGGATGCAAAACGACGCTAGCTGCAGCGACAGCGAATATTACCGCGTGGAGGGCTCCAGCGTATCTAGCTGCAACGTTACCGATCCTGATTGGCGCATCAAATTTAGTAGCGGCATGCTAAATAAAGAGAGCAAATTCCTCCATCTTTTTAATCCAAGATTTTACGTGGGTGATGTGCCGGTGCTCTATCTGCCGTATTTCGGCTTTCCGACCGACCGTACGCGTCGCACGGGCTTGCTGCCTCCCGAGGCCGGCTACATCAGCAAGGAAGGGATTTACTACAAGCAACCGATCTATTTTGCGCCTTACGATAGCTGGGATTTTCAGCTCGATCCGCAGGTGCGCACGCGCAGGGGCTTTGGCGTATACGGGACATTTCGATTTACGGAGTCGCCGTATTCTTACGGCGAGATTAGAGGCGGAGTTTTCGATAACTTTTCGCGAGCGCAAAAGCGCCTCGAATACAAAAACGAGCGCCATCACGGCTTTGAAGTGCAATACGATCGCAGCAAGCTCGCGACCTATTTGCTAGACGGCGATCTGCGCGAAAATTTATGGATCGATTTTACTCAGCTAAACGACCTTGAATACTACGATCTGAAGGAAAAGGGAGGTCTTGGCAACGATGCGGATAACTCGCTCGTAACTTCACGGCTGAATTATTATTTGACCTCAGACGAGCACTATTTTGGCGCTTACGGACGCTACTATATCGATACAAGCAAGCTAAACGCCGATAATACCTTTCGCAACGAAGATACCGTCCAAGAGCTTCCGACGCTGCAATATCATAAATTTAGCAATGATTTGGGACTGCCAAATTTGATCTATTCGCTTGATGCGAAGGCGCGTAATTACACCAGATGGGAGGGCGCGACTGCTCGCCAATACGAGTTTGACGTACCGATTAGTATAAGCACGCCGCTACTGGCGGATTATTTAAATTTCGCCTTTACCGAGCGAGTGTATATGACCAATATCGATTGGCACGATAAATTCTACTACGCAAACGGAGATCTTGGCGAGGATAAAAGCACTTTCTACGCTAATCAATACACCGAGCTTTCACTCTACACCGACGTAGCCAGGGCTTACGATAGCTTGTATCATACGATGAGCTGGAGGGCGGATTTTAGAATTCCCGGATGGCAGCAAGGCGACATCGAGGATAGAATTTTAAAGTATCATCAGTATAAATACGACCTTGCTCGCGGCGCAGTAGATCGCTCACGGCTGGGTAACTTGCAAGACTCGCTTTATTGGGAGGATAACTTCTTAAGTGAGCTTAGCGACGAATACACCCACGAAAATGCAGCTTTAAGTATGACGCAGTTTTTTTATAATGAGGACGGACGTAAATTCTTACGCCATAGTGTCAAGCAGCGATATGACTTCGACGATCATCAGTTTGACGATTTAGAACACCGCATCGATGCGTATTTTGCAAATGGGCTAAATATCGGAAACCGCTTTACCTACTCGCATAAATATAAAAGCTTCGATAAGGTCTATACCTACGCCAACTACTCCAACGACGACTTTAGCTTTGGACTCAGCCACGCTTACGAATATGAAAAGCTAAGCATGGAGCCTAAACGCTATACGAAAGATAACTACGGCATCGTAAACGCTTCGGTAAATTTACCTAGGAATAATAAAATTTTTGGGCGTTGGGATTACGACTTGGAGCGATCTTATTCTAAAATGTGGCGTGTGGGACTTTCTCATACGCGCAAGTGTTGGAATTACTCTTTTGTGTATCAAGAGGATATTGAGCCTAAAAATACCAGTACGACGGGCTACAGCAAAGCAAGCAAGGAGCGCGGAATTTACTTTCTCGTAAATTTCTATCCGTTCGGCGGAGTAGGGTATGATTTTTCGGTAGATAGCGAATACGGAAGCGAAAAATAATGACGCCTAGAGCTGAGCTGATGTTTGAAAACCAAATTGACGCCGCGATGAAACTCGCAGAAATTTTACCCGCTACCGTGATCAAAAACGAAAATTTTCTAATAATCGCTCAGTCTCTGGAGTCGCTTCCTATCGCAAACCATCTTGCTCTAAAATTAGGGCTTGCTTATGAGTTTTTATTCACAGAACCCGTTTTGGCACCCAATAATCCGGAATGCGCGATCGCGTGCGTAAGCGAAACCCAAGAGATCGTGATGGTAGATGAGCTCGTGCGAAGCTTCGGCATCAGCCTGGATTACGTTTACGGGCAGGCGAATAGACTTTATGAGGAGAAAATTTTAAAAAACATGTATAAATTTCGCAAGGGTGAGCTTTTGGGAAATTTAGAGAAAAAAAACGTCATCTTGGTAGATGAGGGGTGTGAGAGCGGGCTGACTGCACTTACTTGCATAAAGACGCTCGTAAGCTTAAACGCCAAAGCGATCTTTTACGCTACGCCCGTTATCGGCAGCGATAATGCAGACGAGATCGCCATGCTAGTAGATGGAATTTATGCTGTTCATAAGATCAGAGATTTTGTGAATGTGGATTTTTATTACAAAGAAAAAACGCTCTCAAGCGCGGAGGAGATAATGCAAATTTTAAACAAATGCCCGCTTTATCTGCCGTTTCACGAGACTAACAAAAACAAGGAGAAAATTAATGCAGTGCAAAATTGAAGTAAATGGCAATACCGAAATTTTCGATATCAATAAGGTCGCAAAGCAAGCCGCGGGTGCGGCGCTTTTGCGTGTGAAAAATACCGTCGTGCTGGCTACCGTAGCGCGCGAAGAGACGCAGGTGCAGGAGGACTTTTTGCCCCTTACCGTGCAGTATATCGAAAAGATGTACGCAGCAGGCAGAATCCCCGGAGGCTACATCAAGCGCGAGACCAAGCCGGGCGATTTTGAGACGCTAACGAGCCGCATCATAGACCGCTCGCTGCGCCCGCTCTTTCCAAAGGGATACGCGTATCCGACGCAGATCGTAGTTTACGTGCTATCGGCAGATCCGGAGGTCGATCTGCAAGTCGTTGCTCTTAATGCGGCGTCTGCGGCTCTGTATCTTAGCGACATCCCGATTAAAGCGCCGGTTTGCGGCGTGCGCATAGGCTATGAAAACGGAAATTTCATCTTAAATCCGAGCAACTCCGCGCTTAAAGCTAGTGCGCTCGATCTTTATGTAGCGGGCGTCGGCGATGAGCTTTTGATGATCGAGATGCGCTCCCTGCCGCAGATTAGAGGCGGCGCGCAACAGATGAATGAATTTAGTGAAGATCTGATGGTAGATGCGATCGATTTTGCCGCAAAGGCGATAAGTGTGGGCTCGGGCGCCTACGAAGAGGCCTTTCTGCCGCTTAAAAAGCCGGATGCGAGCCTGGAGTATAAGCCTGAGATCGAGGATGAGGAGATCGCAAGCTTCATCGACGCAAACTACAAAGACGCCGTCAAAGCGGCGATCAATCAGATGGCAAAGAGCGAGCGCGCTACCGAACTAAACAAAATCGTGGATCAAATTTTAGCGACCGAGGCTGCGGCGCAAAACGAATGGAGCAAAGAGGTGATCTCCAGCGTCATTGGCAAGTATAAGCGCGGCATCATCCGCACGCAGATCATCGAGGATCGCTGCAGAGCCGACGGACGCGCGCTTGATGAGGTGCGCCCGATCAGTATCGAGACAAATATCCTGCCGTGCGCGCACGGAAGCTGCCTATTTACGCGCGGGCAGACGCAAGCTTTGGTCGTCACCACGCTGGGCGGCGATAGCGATGCGCAGCTAAGCGACAGCCTAACGCAGCTCGAGCCGATCAACGATAGATTTATGTTTAACTACAACTTCCCGGGCTTTTGCGTCGGCGAAGCAAGCCCGCTTAAAAGCCCCGGCAGACGCGAACTGGGACATGGAAATTTAGCCAAAAGAGCGCTGTATCCGAGTATCGATCTAAACTCGCCGCAGTCTATCCGCGTGGTAAGCGAAATTTTAGAGAGCAACGGCTCAAGCTCTATGGCTTCGGTCTGCGGCGGCGCACTTTCATTGCGCGCAGCGGGCGTGCCTACGCTAAAGCTCGTTGCGGGCGTCGCGATGGGCTTGATTTTTGAGGGCGAAAAACACGCCGTGCTAACCGACATAATGGGTCTTGAGGATCACGACGGCGATATGGACTTTAAGGTCGCGGGCACCCACGAGGGCATCACCGCGCTTCAGATGGATATCAAGCTCGGCGGCATCAGCCTGGAAGTTTTAAAAGAGGCTCTCGCACAGGCAAAACAGGCTCGTGCGCATATTTTGGGCATAATGGAGCAGGCGGACGCGGCGATCGTGATAAATCAAGATGTGCTTCCGAAGCTTGAAATTTTTAGCGTCGATCCGAGCAAAATCCCCGACATCATCGGCCAGGGCGGCAAGGTCATCAAAGAGATTACCGAAAGCTTCGGCGTAAATATCGATCTGGATCGCGAAAAGGGCGAGGTTAAGATCCAAGGCGCAAAATCGGGCGGCGTATCAGGCGCGAAAGAGAAAATTTTATCGATAGTCTCGAATTCTCGCGATTTTCGCAAGCCGCGCAATGAGCGCAAAGAGGTAAAATTTCAGATCGGCGAGGAGTTTGACGGCGTGGTGCAAAGCGTGCTGGATTTTGGCACCTTTATCTCGCTGCGAGACGGCGTGGATGGGCTACTGCGCGCCAAATTTATCACGACGCCTTACAAGGCGGGCGACGTGGTGCGAGTGCGCGTGACCGATCAGAAAGGCACTAAAATTTCACTGGAATTAGCTTAAAATTTTAATAGGAGTATGAGATGCAGCTTAAAAAGATTTTTTTCCCTATCGGCGGTGGCGAGGAGCTGGCAGAGCGTATACGCGGAGCGCTGCTAGTGAATAAATTTTTCGGCACGCACATAAACATAATGGCGTGCCAGCTCGATCCTAAGATGATCTACAACGTTCGTATGACGCTAAAAGGCGGCGTGTTGATGGAGGAATTTTTAAAATCAGCGGGCGATGAGATGAGGGCCGAGCGCGAGGAGATTAAAGCGATCTTCGACGCCGAATGCGCCAAGCTGGGCCTAGATCAAAGCGACGACGATCACGTCCCAAATAGCGCCGCTTTGAGGCATATGGTAGGCATCCGCTCCGAGCTGGTCGAGAAATACTCCAAATATTGCGATTTGGTGCTGGTTTCGGTGCCGCCTACCGGCTCTATCACCGGCACATTCGAGGCGGCGGTCACTAAAAGCGGCAAGCCTTGCATCGTCATACCGCGCAAGCTGAAGGAGTTTAGGGCGGATAAAATTTTGGTCTCGCTTACCGGTACTGCGGCGTCTGCAAGGGCGCTTGATAATTGGCTAGAGCTTTTACAGCGCGCCAAATCCGTCACCGTCATCACGGCAAACCACTATCTTCAAGAGAGCATCCCCGAAACGAAGCGCCGCATAAGCGATTATTTGGCTCTGCACGACGTTAATATCGATGCTTTCGAGACACTAAACGCAGACGGCAAGATCCCGGGGCAGGTGCTGCTAGAGTATGCCGATGCGGGCGATTTCGACCTCATCGTCGCGGGCTTGCACTCAGACAGCGGCATAAAGGAGATTTTCTTAGGCGGCGCGTCGAAATACTTCCTGCAAAAGACGAAAATTCCGGTCTTAATGTAGATTGAGGCTTGGGTGCTGTGTCACGGCATATCGCCCGCACCGCGTCTAGGCTTAAGTTGGCTTTAAGCGCCGCAAGCTAAAGCTTAAATTTTAATCGGCTTGCTTTGATCTTGCTAGCCCGTCCATAAATCGTGCAGTTATGCCATTTTGCGGATGGGTTGCGATTAATTTTATTGCTAGCTTTGCTGACGAGCCGCTTTTGCTTTGCCGCGGCTAGAGGGAGCAAATATATCAGCGGCGAGCGGAGTTAGCGGTCGCAGCAAGCGCGCCGATCCATCTTTTAGCGCGCGAGTTGGGAATTTCCACGCTTGCCGTTTTCGGCTGTGTCGCGAAATTCCGCATAAAATTTGCACTTGAAATTTCTGTTTGCACGCTAAATTTTAAATTCCAAGGAGCGCAGATGGCGTTTGAAAATGCAATCATCACAAAAGATGATGATGAGAAGTATGGATTGAGTAAAATTTACTACAAATATAATCCATACTATGAGACTTTTATTAATGAGCTGCGATGGACTATCGATAGGGAGAGAGATTGCTGGGCTTGGTTTCTTTATAGCTTCCCAGGCTATGAACACGACCACGATTACGATACAAAGTCTATTTGGATATTATATCATAAAGGTGAAATTATAGAGATGATTATAGATCATGAGGTAAATATTGATAGAAAAGTAGTTCCAGAGGAATTTCATAGGATTTGGAAACTCCTAGATTTAAAACCAAATCATACGCAAAGTCTTAATAAGCAAGACATTTTATGTCTGTTAAAAGAAATTTTAGAAGCATATAGGGACTGTGATTTGTGGAAACCGGAGCCGAATTATACTATGGAACTACAAGACCTAACCAATCGCGGCGTAAAATAGAGCTTTAAATTTAACTCCATCTTAGCCCCGCATCAAATCAAATTTCATAGAATTCTAGAATTTCATAGGACTTTAAAATCCTATAATTCCAAAATCCTATAATCTTAAAATTCTAAAATTCCCGCCCTAAAATTTCTTGTAAATAAAATTTATCAAAATCATCGACGCGAGCGCCTCTATGAGCGAGGCGATGATCATCGCGAAGTATATCTCTTGCGAGATCGCGGCGGTGGAGTAAAAAAGCGTCGCCGTGGCGATGACGAGGGTTAGCGGCATAGATAGTGATAGCGCGAAAAGCACCGCGCCTTTGCGCCCCAGGGTGCTTAAAAACGTAGCGCTCGCAAGCAGTCTGATGCCAAACATCAGCGCCGCTAGGCTTACGGCGAAGCTCATCACTCCGGGCATAAGGAGCGCCTCAAGCTTGATCACCGCTCCGGTGTGTATGAAAAATATCGGCACTAAAAAGCCGAAGCCGAACGACGATAGCTTTTCGATGAGGTCGTCCTTGTGCGAGAAAAAGGTCGGCAGAAAGGTGCCTGCGATGAAGGCGCCGATGACGACCTCAAGCCCCAAAAGCATTACTCCGGCGCAGATGAGGCAAAACAGCGCCATCGCAAATCGCACGTCCTTTTCATTTTTGTCGTATTTGGGCATGATGACCGTTTTTAGCGCGGGGAACCACCAAAATAAAATTTCAAGCCCTTTAAAAACCGCAAGGGCTGCTACCGAAAAGCCCAAAAGCGCGCCGATATGAAGCACCATCTCCACGCCGAAGCCGTTTTTAAGGTAGATGCCGCCCACCGTGAGGGCGGCGATGCTAATAAGCTCGCCGATCACGCCCGCGGGCATTGCGAGATTGAGCCACGCTTGATCCTTACCGTACTCCTTATACAGCGCCGAAAGCAGCCCGACGCTCATCAGAGGCGCTGCGATGATAAGCATCTTCGGCAGTTCAAACATCCAAACCGCAAGCGCGCTTAGGATATAAAGCAGCGCCAAAAAGATTAGGATCAGCCGCAAAATTTTGCGCGGCATCGCAAGCAGCGCGCGGAAATCCACCTCGCAGCCCGCCAAAAACATAAGGTAGCAAAAGCCGATCTGCGCGGCTAGATCGAAGGTCGCGCTTGGCGGCAAAAGCCCTAAATTTGCAGCTATGATGCCGAGCATAATCTCCATAGGCGAGAGCGGAATTCTAGCTAAGCTAGCCAAAAATGGCGAAGCAAAGATCAAAAACGATAGCGCGATTAGGACGTAAATTTCATTCATAGTTTTATCTCGCGTTCGCGACATTTTAGAGCTTTTTCGGGCGCGGCACAGACGTGAAATACGCGGAATTTCTCGCCCTGCGCCACGACGTAGGCAAACTCGAAAAGTCGCTTTTTGCGCCCGCAAATCTCGCCCGGATTTAGCACGAGCGCGCCGTTTTTGTCCACCGCCGCGGCGAAATAGTGGGTGTGACCGTAAATTTTGATAGTTGGAATTTTATCCGCGCCGCACTGGCACAAACCCTGATTTTTACTTTCGCCGCTTGCATTGGAGTCAGAATTCGCGGTCAAATTTGAGTTCAAGTTTGGTGTGGCTAAATTTACGCATGAATTCGGTGCGACTAAATTTGCGCATGAGTTCGGCGCCGTTAAATTTACTACGCGATCCGCACCGGAGCTTGCTTTAGAATTCATATCTGGGCTCATATCAGCGGCTAAATTTGCGCTTGCATTTGAGTTTAAATTTGCGTTCGTGCCCGAAGCAAGGTCTACATTCAAATCTAAGTCCAAATTTGCATTTGAGTTCACTTCCGCGCCCGCATTCAAGCCCAAGTTTACATTTGGACTTGCGGGTTGCCCACTTTTTAAATTTACGCTCGCTTTATGCGCGTTTTTGAAATTTTCGTCTGCGCGGAGTGCACTATCTAAAATTTTATCAACGTCCGCGCCATTAGAATTTGCGATTAAAATTTCTCTGCGATCTGCTCCGCAGTTTGAGCCTAAATTCATGCCGCAACTTGCTTCGTCGCTAAAGCTAGAATTTTTGGCTAGGCCCGCGCCGCAATCCATGCGAAAATTTACCACGCGATCCGCACCCGCGCCTAAATCCGCGTTTAAATTTAATCCGTCTGCTTCATTTTGCGCCGCGGGCTCCTCGTCAAATAGATAAAACGGATGGTGCATTATTTTTAGTCGCAGCCCGGCAAACTCCGTGCAGAAGGGCTCACTCTGTAGGTTGAACTCATTTTTAAACTCAGCAAGCGCTTCGTCGTTGTTCCCTAAAACCGCAAAGTAAGGCTTGCCGCTTTGCCTCAAAAGCCGCAGCGTCTCGCTCGCGACGATGTCGCCCGCGTGTACGAGCAGATCCGCTCCGTGCGCGAGCAGCCATTCTATAGCGCTTGCGGGGACATCCGTTTCGCGATGAGAGTCCGAGATGACGCCTATTATCAATCGATCTCTTCTTTAAGCTTGCACTGCGGGCACTCGGCGAAGTTGCCTTTTTTCAGCTCTTTTCGGAGCATGTATGAGTTGCCGCACTGCGGGCACGCGCGCGCAATCGGCGCGTAGTTGCTCACAAAGCCGCATTTAGGGTAGTTCGTGCAGCCGTAGAATTTGCCGCGTCTGGAGAAGCGCTCGACGATCTCGCCCGTGCCGCAGCTCGGGCACTTGACGCCCGTGGAGACGAGCGGCTTTTTCTCCTTTGCCACGCCCTCGATTTTGCGCGAGTATTTGCACTTCGGATAGCCCTCGCAAGCGATAAACTCGCCGTATCTGCCCTTTCGCTTGATCAAATTTTTACCGCACTGCGGGCATTTTTCATCTAGTACTTCGGGCGCCGCCTTCTCCTCGCTTGCCCCCTCGGCGCTAGCGTCCGCGTTTCGCGAGTATTTACATTTCGGATAGTTCGAGCAAGCGATGAACTCGCCGAATCTGCCCTGGCGCCTAAGTAGCTCGCCGCCGCAGTTCGGGCATGCTTCGCCGATCTTTTCGGCTAGCTTTTGGCTTGCGATCGACGTTTTTCCTTTGGCGATCTCGTCCATAAAAGGGTAGTAGAAATCCGCCAAAATTTGCTGCCAGTCCGCTTTGTTTTCGGCGATGTCGTCGAGCTTTTCTTCCATTTTGGAGGTAAACTCGCTATCGACGATGTTTTTAAAATTTTGCTCCAGCATCTCGGTGATCTTAAAGGCGATCTCGCTCGGCACCAGGTGCTTTTGCTCGATATTTACGTAGTTGCGCGCCGTAAGCAGCGAGATGGTAGGCGCATAAGTCGAGGGCCTGCCGATGCCGAGGCTTTCGAGCTTTTTGATGAGGCTCGCTTCCGAATAGCGCGCCGGCGGCTCGGTGAAATGCTGCTGCGAGCTTAGGCTTTGCAGGCTCATCACGTCACCCGCGCTAAGGCTCGGTAAAATTTTATCTTTATCCAGATCGCCGTAAGCCTTGTAAAATCCGTCAAATTCCACCTTGCGTCCGCTGATCTTAAACGCGCCCGCTTCGCCGCGTACGATGATCGTTTGGACCTGCGAGACGCTAGGGCTCATCTGCGAGGCTACGAAGCGGTTGTAGATGAGTGCGTAAAGGCGGTACTCGTCGCGAGGCAGGATCTTTTGCGCGAGCTCGGGGGTAAGCTTCAGATCGGTAGGCCTTATCGCTTCGTGCGCTTCCTGCGCGCCTTTACTTTTGGTGGCGTATAAATTCGGGCTTTTCGGTAGATACTTTTCGCCGAAGCGCTGCTCGATTAGCTCGCGAGCCGCCGCGATCGCTTCTTTAGCGATATTTAGCGAGTCGGTTCGCATATAGGTGATCGCGCCGCCGTTTTTGGTATTGACGCCCTCGTAAAGGCTCTGCGCGAGGCTCATCGTTTTGCGCGGATTAAAGCCCAGAGCCGTGCTCGCCGCCTGTTGTAGCGTCGAGGTCATAAACGGCGGATAGGGGTTCGTCTTGCGCGATTTACTCTCGATACTCTCTACGCTAAATCTGTCTTTTTGCAGCTCAGAGACGATCTCGCTAGCTTGCGCCGCGTTTTTGACCGAGAGCTTTTCCATCTTTTTGCCGCGAAATTCCACGAGCTCGGCTTCCAAGTCCTTTTTAAAAACTGCGTCGATGCTGTGAAATTCTACCGGTTTAAAATTTAAAATTTCGCGCTCGCGATCGACGACGATCTTAAGCGCGGCGCTTTGGACGCGACCCGCGCTTAAGCCGCGCTGGATCTTTAAATTTAAAAGCGGACTTAGCTTGTAGCCCACGATGCGATCGAGCAGGCGGCGCGCTTGTTGGGCGTTTACGCTTGCGATATTCAGCTTGCGCGGCGAGCTTAGCGCGTTTGAGATCGCGCTTTTGGTGATCTCGTGAAACACGATGCGCGGCAGCTCCTCCGCTTGCTTGCCGATCGAAGCTGCGATATGATAGGCGATCGCCTCGCCCTCGCGGTCCTCGTCCGTCGCGAGGTAAATTTGATCCGCCTTTTTAGCGAGCGTCTTTATCTGCTTTACGATCTGATCGTGATCGGCGCTGATTTCGTATTCGGGCTCGAAGCTTTTATCTTTGATTTTAATGCCGAATTTTTTTTGCGGTAGATCGCGGATATGGCCTTTAGACGCGATTACGTCGTAGTCATCGCCTAAGAAATTTTTGATCGTTTTGGCTTTTGCCGGGGATTCTACGATGATTAAATTTTTCATTGTTTAATCCTTTAGAATTCTAGGCAGCGTGATGCCCTTTTGGCTTTGGTATTTGCCCTTTTTATCGCAGTAGCTCACCTCACATGGCTCATCTCCTTGCAGAAATAAAACCTGCGCGATGCCTTCGTTCGCGTAAATTTTTGCAGGCAGCGGCGTGGTGTTGGAAATTTCAATCGTGATGTGTCCCTCAAAACCGGGCTCAAAGGGCGTTACGTTTACGATGATGCCACAGCGCGCGTAGGTACTTTTACCGAGGCAGATCGCAAGCACGTCGCGCGGCATTTTGAAGTATTCGATAGTGCGCGCTAGAGCGAAGGAATTCGGCGGCACGATGCAGACGTCGCCCTCAAAGTCCACGACGTTTTTTGCGTCGAAATTTTTAGGATCGACGACCGTTCCGCCGACGTTTGTAAAAATTTTAAATTCGCGCGCTACGCGTATGTCGTATCCGTAGCTCGAAAGTCCGTAGCTAACGACGCCGCGGCCGATATTCTCCTCGCAAAAGGGCGATATCATATCGTGCTGCTGCGACATCTGTCTGATCCATTTATCGCTTTTCAGTCCCATAAAATTTCCTTAAAATAATCAAAATTTTTCGCGCATTATAGCAGCAAAATAAAATATAATAAAAATTTTATGCTAGAATTTTGCTTAAATTATAAAAATTTTATCACTTTTTAAGGAGCAACTATGGGGCTACTCAAGAAATTTGCGTTCATTACGTTTTTTATCGCGTCATCTTTGGCTGCTGCGAAGCCAAATATTTATATTTTAGCTACCGGCGGCACTATCGCGGGAAGCAGCGCAAGTGCCACGGAGGGCAACTATACCGCAGGCTCTAAGGGCATAGAGGAGATATTATCGGCAGTGCCGCAGCTAGGGGATTTAGCCACGATTAAAAGCGAGCAAATTTCAAATATCGGCTCGCAGGAGATGAATGATGAAATTTGGCTCAAGCTCGCAAACCGCGTAAGCGAACTGCTTACTAAAAACGACGTAGACGGCGTCGTCATCGTGCATGGAACCGATACGATGGAGGAGACGGCGTATTTTTTAAGCTTAGTCATAAAATCCAAAAAACCGATCGTTTTGGTGGGCGCGATGCGAAACGCCGATTCGATGAGCGCGGACGGCCCTTTGAATATCTATAACGCCGTAAGCGTCGCGGCAGATAAAAACGCTCGCGAAAAGGGCGCTCTTGTAGTAATGAACGACGAAATCCACGCCGCGCGCGAGGTTACGAAAACAAATACTACTAACGTTGCGGCTTTTGCCTCGCCGAATTCCGGCAAGATCGGCACCGTAAATTATGGCGTCGTAAATTTTTATATGGCACCGCTTCGCAAACACACCGTCGCAAGTGAGTTTAATATCAAGGACCTCAAAGCCTTGCCGCGCGTCGATATCATCTATGGACACGCGCAAGATAGTGGCGATTTGGTCGATGCAGCGGTGCAAAAGGGCGCTAAGGGCATTATCGTAGCGGGCGTAGGCAATGGAAATTTATATCCGGATCTGCAGGCTGCGCTTGCAAAAGCTAGCGAAGCGGGCGTGATCGTCGTGCGCTCAAGCCGCACGGGCAGCGGCTCAACTAGCGTTAGCTCGGAGGTGGACGACGCAAAACTTGGCTTTCTAACCGCAGATAATTTAAATCCACAAAAGGCGCGCGTGCTGCTGATGTTAGCCCTTAGCAAAACGAGCGATAAAGCTAAAATTCAGAGCTTTTTTGCGACGCATTAACGCATAGGGCTTCGCGCGGATAGAATTTCGGCGCGAGGCTTTAAAATAAAATTTCAGCGCGAAATTTTAAAGAAAAGCAAGGCGCGGAATTTTCGCGCTCGGGGCTTGGGCGTAGAATTTCGGTCGTAAAATTAAGTGCTAAATTTAAAGGATTTAAAATCATCCTGCGCTCTTACGGCAAAATTTCGTGTTTCGCTTGCGAAGTTCGAGCTTAAAATGAACGAGGCAAATCGCAGCCTATAAATCCTTAAAATCAATCCGCAAATTCTGTCGTAAATTTCGCTTTATACTTCTTAAAAGTCCCGCAAAAATCCATTTAAAGAAACAATTATAAAAATTTAGCTAAAATTTCGCAAATTTTTTCAGGAGAAATTTATGACAAAAGCAGAAATCAAAGAGTTAATGGACTTTTTCGGCGAAAAGCAAGGCATTAACGAGCTAAAAATTAAAGATAAAGATTTTGAGATCGAGATAAAAAAATATGGCCCATGCGGTGGGAGCACGCCTCAGCTCGCCGCACCGGCACCCGCTCCGCAACTTGCTGCGCCTTCGGTAAACGTGCTCGTGGGCGATAAGCCCGCCTCAAAAGGCGCGATGGATACGATCGACAGCCCGATGGTAGGTACTTTTTATAAAGCGCCAAGTCCCGGTGCGGCAGAGTTCGTAAGCGTGGGCCAGGTCGTGCATAAGGGTGATACAATCGGCATAATAGAAGCGATGAAGATTATGAACGAGATCGAGGCGGAATTCGACTGCCGCATCAAAAAAGCCCTCGTCGAGGATGGACAGCCTGTCGAATACGCTATGGCGCTGTTTGAGGTCGAGAAGCTATGAGAGAGCTTAAAAAGATCCTCATTGCAAATCGCGGCGAGATAGCGCTTAGAGCGCTTCGCACGATCCAAGAGATGGGCAAGCAAGCCATCGTCGTGCACTCTACCGCCGATCAGGACGCGCTTTACGTGAAATACGCCGACGCGTCGGTCTGTATAGGCGGACCGCGCAGTAGCGATAGTTACCTAAATATCCCCGCGATCATCACAGCCTGCGAGCTAACTGAAGCTGACGCGATATTTCCGGGATACGGCTTTTTGAGTGAAAGTCAAAATTTCGTCGAAATTTGCGCCAAGCACGGCATTAAATTTATCGGTCCAAGCGTCGAGGCGATGACCTTGATGAGCGATAAGAGCAAGGCTAAGCAAGTGATGATGCGCGCGGGCATCCCCGTAGTGCCTGGCAGCGACGGCGCGATTGCAAGTGTCGAAGAGGCACGCAAGCTAGCCGCCGAAATCGGCTATCCGGTCATCATTAAAGCCGCAGCCGGCGGCGGCGGGCGCGGAATGCGCGTGGTCGAGCGCGAAGAGGATATCGAAAAGCTATTTTGGTCGGCAGAGAGCGAAGCGATGAGCGCGTTTGGCGACGGCACGATGTATATGGAAAAATATATCACAAACCCCCGCCACATCGAGGTTCAGGTCTTAGGCGACGAGCACGGACATGTCGTGCATATCGGCGAGCGCGACTGCTCAATGCAGCGCCGCCACCAAAAGTTGATCGAAGAAAGTCCAGCCGTGATCTTGGATGAGCCGACGCGAAAAAGCCTGCATGAAACGGCGGTTCGCGCCGCTAAGGCGATCGGATACGCAAGCGCGGGAACGTTTGAGTTTTTATACGATAGCAAGGACAAGAAATTCTATTTCATCGAGATGAATACCCGCCTGCAAGTCGAACACACCGTAAGCGAGATGCGAAGCGGGCTCGATCTGATCGAGTGGATGATCCGTATCGCACAGGGCGAGAAACTGCTGCCGCAAAGCGAGATAAAATTTAGCGGGCATGCGCTTGAGTGCCGCATCACCGCCGAGGACTCTAAAAGTTTTATGCCAAACCCGGGTAAAATCACAAAATACGTTGCTCCGGGCGGCAGAAACGTCCGTATGGACAGCCACGTCTATGAGGGCTACTCGGTGCCGCCTTACTACGACAGCATGATCGGCAAGCTCATCGTTTACGACAAGGACCGCGCGCGTGCGATTGCGAAGATGAAGGTCGCTCTAGATGAGCTCATCATCGGCGGTATAAAATCGACGCGCGATTTTCATCTTAGGATGATGAATAACCCCGATTTCGTGGATAATAACTACGACACAAATTACCTAGCCAAGCACTGAATTTAAAATTCCAAGGGATGATACTCTTGGAATTTTAAAATTTATTTGAAATTCTGCATTCAAGATTCCGTTTAAAATTTTATATTTAAAAATCTACTTGAAATTTTGTTTTAAAATTTTATCGCGCCACGTTTTAAATTTTGCTATTAAATTTGCCGTCAAATTTAGGTGAAGATGCGCGAGATGCGTCGTCGCACGTGTTTTACGGCGAGATTAATGCTAGGTTCGGTTTAAATTTTACGTTCTGTGGCGATTTAAATTTAGAATATATGTCTTGCCACCGCAAATATTCGCTTTGATCCGCACCGATCTAGTTAAAATTTTAAGTCGCGTACGCGCTTTAATTATCTATTTCGGCGAGTGGTTACCGATGAGCGAGTAAGCGGCTAAAATTTACCGCGCGCCGCCTGCGCCCATTCGGTGTAAACTTGACCGCGCTTGCCGTTGCGAGTATGAAAAAGAGTATCGAGCTGCAAATTTTAAACTATCTCGTCGCACGCGCTTAAGAAATGGTGTTCTGCTTTACGAACAGAACATTTCAGATTCTCAAATTGTCAAAATTTCAAACCCCGAATTCCTCGTAAAATTTATTTAGATAATCGGCGTAGTAAAAGTTTTGATTTCTAGCGTCAAATTTGCCCGCTAGCTCCAAAGCTGTTTTATAGTCGTTCTCGTCGCCAAACGCGCTAACGGCGATGAAAAATCGCAAGTCGTTTAGATCGTCGTTACCGTCAAGTATCGACGCGGAGTGCTTGCGAGCTAAGCTTATCGCCATCTCACGCTCATCCAGCCTAACGGCGATCTCGATGAGCGGCGCGATCTGGTTTATGACGCGAGGATTTGACTCGATGATCTCCGCGGCCTTTGGCAGCAGGGTTTTTGCCTCCTCTATCTTGCCCGTCTTTATCATACTAAAAAGTGTCGGCGCGTAGGTTATGTGCGGCACCTCGGAGCAAGTTAGCTCGCCCGAGAGTATCGGCGCGGCAAGCCCAAGCGCCGCTGCGTGCTCACCTGCAAAATTTAAATACGCGATCTCACCCGATACTTCGCACGCCTCGCAATCATTCATATCGTCTTTGGCGAGCTTTTTCCACAGCTCGTAGTTTGCCCTCATTTCTCTGGCGTCGCCCATGTCGATGTTTTGGTTCATCAAAGCCTTGTAATAAGCCGCCAGCGAGAGCTCCAAGCGCTCGTAGTAAAACAGCATCGCTTCGTTCACCTCATCTATGAGCTCTTTTTCGATCATGGAGCTTTTGGCGACGCCCGAGACGATCCATTTAAATTTCCACAGACAGCTCTCAAAGTCGCCGAAATTTGGGTATTCGCTTTCGCTATCTTTCAAATTTTGCGCGATGTAGTTCGTGAGCCACATTAGCGCTCTCGTTCTTAAAACCGCGCCAAATTTTTCAAAATCGTCGTTTAAAACAAAGTCGCAAATTTGCGTGGCAAAGTCAAAATTTTCCACCTCGATGGTGCCCTTTATCGCATCAAACAGATACTCCTCTTTATCCGCCAGCCTATCAAATTGCCTTAGCTTTTCATAAAGCCCCTCTAGCGAGCTCTGTTTCATTCCTGCTCCTCGTTAAATTTTGCGATAATTATATCCGTTTAATCTGAAGCTAAGCGGCTCATCGCGATTTTAAAACCCAAAAGGCAAAATTTAAAATTTATAGCGTTATCTTAAAGCGGCTCTGCTCGCGCCGTTTTAGCGCCCTATTTGCCGTCGCAATAGGCAAATTTCAGCTTCGTTATATAAATTTGATATTAAAATGCCGTATTCATAAATTTTTTAAAAAAGGAGATTTATGGACATAAACACACGGCGCTTTAAAAGCGAGTTTGAGCAGATAAGCCGCTTTGGGGCTTTGGCGGGCGGCGGGCTTACGCGGCTTGCGTTTTCGCGCGAGGATAAAGCGGCGCGCAACTTCCTCATATCGCTACTTCAAAAAGAAAATTTCAAGATCAAAATCGACGATATGGGCAATATTTTCGTTAAATTTATGGACGTTAAAAATCCCGATCTACCGTCCGTAAGTGCTGGCTCGCATATCGATAGCGTGCCGCAGGGCGGCTTTTACGACGGCACGCTAGGCGTCATGGCCGCTTTAGAGGCGATCCGCGCGGTGCGAGATAGCGGAGAGAGGCTTGCGCGACCGCTGGAGCTCATCGTCTTTGTTTGCGAGGAATCAAGCCGCTTTAAAATGGCGACCGTAGGCAGTAAGATAATTAGTGGCAAGCTCTCGCGGCAGCGGCTAGGCGAGCTAAAGGATCCGGACGGAATTTCGCTATTTGACGCCATGCAGGAGTTTGGGCTAAATCCCGCAAATTTAAAAAGCTGCGTCCTGCCCAAATCCAGCTTTCATAGCTATATCGAGCTTCATATCGAGCAGGGGCCGGTATTGCAGCGACGCGGCATCCCAGTAGGCATCGTCACGGGTATCGCCGCGCCCGTGCGATACGAGCTGCGAATCGAGGGTAGAGCCGATCACAGCGGCGCTACGCCGATGGATATGCGCTGCGACGCCCTAGCTTGCGCTAGCGAGATCGTTTTAAGCGCGGAGAGGATCGCTAAGGCGGGCAAAACCACGGTCGCGACGGCGGGCTATGCAAACGCGCTACCCGGCGTGCTAAACGTAATCCCGAGCTCCTGCACGCTAGGTCTTGATATACGCGATATAGACGAGGAGGCGCTTAGGGCGGCGGACGATAAAATTTGCGCGGCGATAGATGAAATTTGCACTCGCCGAGGGTGTAAATTCGAACTAAAAAATCTCATCAAAGACCGCCCCGTAAAGCTAAGCGAGGAGATGATAGATCTGCTTGAGAGCTGTGCCTGCGAGCTTAAAATTCCAAGCCTAAGGCTTCCTAGCGGCGCGGGACACGACGCGATGAATATGACGGAGCTCGCAGGTCGCGTGGGGATGCTTTTCGTGCCGTGCAAGGACGGCATCAGCCACAACGTAAACGAAAGCATAAACTGGAACGACGCCTTCGCCGCTACGAAGGTTTTAGCCGCGGCGATGTTAAGCTTAGCCAAAGAATAAAGGAGAGAAGATGGATACTATCGCACAAAAAGTAGAGGCGCTCAAAGGCGAGATGATCAGGGATCGCAGGTTTTTTCACTCGCATCCCGAGACGGGCTGGTTTACCTTTTTTACGACCGCGGTTATCGCAGATCGAATGCAGCGCCTGGGCTATGAGATAAAGCTCGGTCGCGAGGTTGTAAAGGCTGAGGCAAGGCAGGGCGTAGGTAGCAAGGATGCCTGCGAGAAGGCGAGGCAGCGCGCCGAGGGGCTTCTAAACGCAGATCAGATAAAATTTCTTGATGCGATGGAGGATGGGCTAACGGGTCTCGTGGCCGAAATAGACACGGGGCGCGCGGGCAAGACGGTCGCTTTTAGATTTGACATAGACGGCGTGGACGTGACCGAGAGCATGGATGCGGATCACCGCCCTTTTAAGGAGGGCTTTCGCTCCGACATTAACGGCATCACGCACGCGTGCGGGCACGATGGGCATATCACGATGGGGCTTGCTTTAGCAAAGCTGATCGCGCAGAGCTTAGATGATTTTAGCGGTAAATTTAGATTTATCTTTCAAACCGCCGAGGAGGGCACCAGAGGCGCCGTAGGTATGGAAGCTGCGGGCGTTACCAAGGGCGTAGATTATCTGCTGGGCGGTCATATCGGCTTTCAGGCAAACACGATGAGAGGCATCATCTGCGGTACCAAAAAGCTACTTGCGACCACTAAATTTGATGTAAGCTTAAAAGGTAAGTCCGCTCACGCAGCGGGCGCGCCGCAAAACGGAGCCAATGCTCTGCTCGCGGCAGCCGAGATGGCGCTTGATATGCACGGCATCACGAGGCACGCAGACGGCGTCACGCGTATCAACGTCGGCGTGCTGCGCGCGGGCGAAGGACGCAACGTCATCGCGCCTAACGGCTATCTTGCGTGCGAGACTCGCGGCGAGAGCACGGAGCTGAATGAGTTTATGAAGGCCAAATGCATGGACATAGTGGAAGGCGTTTCTAAAATTTACGGCGTTAGCTACGACGTGCAGGTTACGGGCGGCACCGCGGGCGGCGATAGCGACGAGGCTACAACGCAGCTTTACGAGGATGCGGCGAAGGCGTCGCCGTTTATCGACGATGATAAAATCGTAAGGGAGCTAAATTTTGGCGCATGCGAGGACTTCGCGCATTTTATGCGCTCGGTGCAAGATGCGGGCGGCAAGAGCGGATATCTGATGATCGGCACGACGCTTGCGGCGGGGCATCACAACGGTAAATTCGACTTCGACGAGGATTCGCTACTTGCGGGAGTGGACGTTTATCTGCGCTGCGCGTATAAGCTAAACGGCAAAATTTAAGGAAGGCGGTATGAAAAGAGCACTACTTCTAAGCGCTTCTAGTTACAAAGACAGCGGCTATCTAAACCACTGCAAGGGGTGGATCAGGGAATTTTTAGGCAGGTTATGGGAGGATGAAATTTTATTCATTCCATTTGCGGGCGTTAGGCGCACAAGCGAGCAATACGAGCAGAAGGTCGCGGACTGCTTGGAGAGCAACAATATCAGATCGATCCATCGATTTGCCGATATGAAAGCCGCCGTTAAAAATGCCAAATCGATCTGCATCGGCGGCGGTAATACCTTCGTGCTGCTAAATGAGCTTTATAAATTTGATCTCTTAGGCGCGATCAAAGACGCCGTGGATAGCGGTACGCCGTATTTTGGCTGGTCTGCCGGCGCAAACGTCGCAGGCAAGACGATGATGACTACCAACGACATGCCGATCGTCTTTCCGCCCTCGCCGGTAGCTCTGGGGATCTTTCCGCACCAGATCAATCCGCACTTCATAAGCGGTAAAATTTCAAACCACAACGGCGAGAGCAGGGAGGAGCGGCTAGAGGAGTTTTTGATTGTCAATCAAAACGACAGCGTCTATGCTATGCCCGAGGGCAGCGCGTTTTTGATAAACGGAAACGAATGCGAGGTGATGGGGCATGCGGACGTGCTAAAATTCGAGTATAAAAAAGAGATCTCGCGCATCGCCGTGGGAAGTAAATTTAAAATTTAAAAGGAGTTATCGTGCAGACGTTTAGGTTACTTTTGGCACTTGCGGGTATCGTCGCAGTCGTCGCTTTGCTAATCATGAAGAAGGACACCAAAACCGTGCTTATCGGCGTGGGTTTGGTGCTGTGCGTGCTTTGTCTAAAGCCGCTGGACGGGCTGGGCGCCTTTACCTCGTATATGACTAAAGCGGGTCTTATTAAGGCGATCTGCGCTAGTATGGGTTTTGCCTTCGTGATGAAATTTACCGGCTGCGACCGCGCTCTTGTAAATTTACTAACCAGGCCTCTTGGAAATATTGGATTTTTATTGATCCCTATCGTCGTGGCGCTTACATATTTTATCAATATCGCTATCCCCTCCGCTGCGGGCTGCTCGGCTGCGGTCGGCGCTACGCTGATCCCCGTGATGATGGCTGCGGGCGTTAAACCAGAGATGGCGGGAGCTGCGGTATTTGCAGGAACTTTCGGTAGCGTTTTAAGCCCGGGCTCGGCGCACAACGTATTTGTCGCCGATATGGTAAAGGCGCACAACCCATCCTATACGGTTCAAGACGTCATCGGGGTGCAGTTTTCTAGCGCGATTACCGCTTTGATCGTGGTTTTGATCGTAATGAGTATAACGGCGATAGTTTGCAAAGACTACACCAAGGGGGTGAATTATCTAGCTCAAAGAGAAAATTTCGCAGGTGCAGACGGCGCAAGCTCTGCCGCATCCGTCGCCGGTTCAAATTTAGATGCGCAGCCTCAGAAAATAAACGTCTTGTACGCGCTTATGCCGCTAGTGCCTTTGGTGATCTTAATCATCGGCGGTACGTCCAAGCTCAACACGATCTCCTTTCTTAAATGGACCAAGATGGGCGTCGCCGAGGCGATGCTACTAGGCGCTATCGTCACCATCGTCATTACTCTGAGCAACCCTCAAAAGATCACGAAAGAATTTTTCAAAGGTATGGGTAGCGCGTATGCCGATATCATGGGTATCATCATCGCAGCGGGCGTCTTCGTCGCGGGTCTTAGCGCGTGCGGAGCGATCGATTTCGTAATCGAGTGGCTGAAAGGCGAGCAGAGCTACGTAAAATTCGGCGGCACCTTCGTTCCGTTTTTTATGGGCGTCGTGACTGGCTCGGGAGATGCGGCGGCGATGGCGTTCAACACCGCCGTGACAGTGCACGCCGACGCGTTAGGTTTTGAACAAGATAAGCTCGGTATGGCGGTTGCGATAAGCGGCGCGTTAGGCAGGAGCGCATCGCCGATCGCAGGCGCTTGCATCGTTTGCGCGGGACTTGCGATGGTAAGCCCTATTCAGATCGCTAAAAGAACGGCCCTAGGTATGTTTCTATCCGTCTGCGTCATCGCATTTTTCATTTTGTAAAAGGAGCTTAATATGGATATCGTGCAGAGGTTTTTAAATTATACCAAGATCAACACCACCACAAATAGAGCCGCGGGCGCGGCGGGTATAATGCCCTCAAACCCCAAGGAGCTCGAGCTTGCAGGTCTCATAAAAGGCGAGCTCGAAGCCTTGGGCATAAAAAATATCAGCCTTAGCGAGAAGTCGATTTTGATCGCTAAAATTCCCTCAAATTTAGACGCGCCCGCTGCGAGCATAGCGTTTTTTGCCCACCTTGATACCAGCGCCGAGCAGACGAATGATACCAAAGCTCAGATCGTAAGATACGAAGGCGGCGATATCTGCCTAAATAAAGAGCTTGGGATCTATCTCAAAGCGAGCGAAAATGAGGAGCTGCAAGATTACAAAGCAGACGAGATCATCGTAACGGACGGTACCAGCTTACTAGGCGCCGACGATAAGGCGGCGATTGCTGCGATCGTGAATGCGCTGGAATTTTTCGTCCAAAATCCGCAGATCAAACACGGCGAGATAATCGCCTGCTTCGTGCCGGACGAGGAGCAGGGCTTGCGGGGCGCAAAGGCGCTGGATGTAAGCGAGGTAGGCGCGGATTTTGGCTACTGCCTTGATTGCTGCGGCATCGGCGAGTTTATCTACGAGAATTGGAACGCGGGCGATTGCGTCGTTACCTTCAAAGGCCAGTCGGCTCATCCGATGAACGCCAAGGGCAAGCTCGTAAATTCCTTGCTTTTGGCGCATAAGTTTATCTCGCTGCTGCCTGCGGGCGAGGCGCCCGAATATACAGAGGGAAAGGAGGGTTATTTTTGGGTCAAGGAGCTTAGCGGCAATAGCGCAAAAACCGTCCTAAAGATTGACGTGAGGGAATTTGACGAGAAAAGATACGAGCAGCGTATGGAATTTTTGCAAAAAACTGCGGACGGGCTTCGCGAGATCTGGGGCGATCGGATCGAAATTTCGCTAAACGACCGCTACAAAAACGTCTATAACTTTTTGAAAAACGATGATGCGCCCGCGATTCGCTTTGCGAAGCAGGCTTTTAAAAGCCTAAACATCGAGCCCAAGATCAAGCCTATGCGAGGCGGCTACGACGGCGCCGTCATCTCCGCAAAGGGATTGCCGTGCCCGAACCTCTTTACCGGCGGGCATAATTTCCACTCGATCTACGAGTATCTGCCCGTAGGCTCTTTAAAAGCGGCGAGCGAAGTGGTTAAGCAGATCATAACGCTGGCGGCGGCGCGAGCCTAGCTCGGGCGCTTTCTGCTCCGCGCGCAGATTTGATTTTAAAATTTTGCTAGTTTATCTCGCCTATTTTGCTACGAAATTTGGCCTTGCTCGGCGGAATTTCTCCTTGCTTTGCGGAATTTCGCAGCGGACAGAATTTTACTCTGCTTGAGTAAATTTTACCGATACGAGGACGTCAAAAACACGGATCAAATTTGCCCGGACTGCGGTAAAAAGCTTACAGAGTATAATGACGGCGACTACTGGCGAAGAAACGCTCCTCATCAAAGCGCTAAAACCCCGAAGATCAAAAAGCGTAAATTTAAAAAGCGATGAAATTTGATTTGTTATAGAGGAATATATAAAAATGCTAAATAGAATTTTCGCATTAATCGGTTTTTTTGCTTTTTTCGCATGGGGACTGGCGGCCGCTCTATTGGGGAGAGTTGATATAAAACCCGACTTTATGGCGTCGGTAAAATTTGAAAGCGCGTATCTGCGTATCATCATAGGAATTTTATGCTTTGCGGCGTGCGCTTTCTTTTTATATCTCGCATTTCGCCCTGAAAAAAGCGTAAAGTATTATCCTAAATTTATGCGTTGCAAAGGATGTCTTAAATTTTAAAATTTAGCCCCGAAATCGGGCTTTAAATTTAAAATTTTTTATCCGCGCTCTTTGCGCTTAAATTTTTTAAAAATTCCGCGTACTCCGCCGCGCCTTTTTCTATCTGCGTGACACTGCTTTGATAATCCACGCCCGGCGTCTCTTCGGCGCCGTAAAACGCGAAAAATCCGCGCCAGTCGGCATGAAAATAGTAGCGGAATGCGAGCTCAAACGGCACCAAAATCTGTTCCATCGTGAAATGATACCGCCCGCTAGGCGCGTAGTCGGCGCGCTTGATACCCGCGCTCACTGCCAGCGCCACGGCGCGCCCACGAATGCCCTCGCTCGTGCGTCCGTAGGCAAATCCATACGTCATCGTCGCATCGATCCAGCTTTTTAAAATCGCGGGCGAGGAGAAATTATGCAGCGGAAATTGCAGCACCAGTGCGTCATGAGCTTTGATTATCGCGCGCTCGCGCTCGCCGTCTATCTCGCCGCTAGGATACTCGCACGCCAGGTCGCGCACGGCGAAATTTTGTGCGGCAGCCTCTTTCAAAAACCGCTTGTTTATGAGCGAATTTTCGATGTCGGGATGAGCTAGAATGATTAAATTTTTCATATTTTTCCTTTAAAATTTTGGTGTGGGGCGATAAAATTTGCCGCTAAAATCGTAGTTATAGCTCTGCCTAAAATTCAATTTTCAAATGAGAAGCAGAATTCTGAGGCAAAATTTCAAGACTAAATTTTAATGCCGAAGCTTCGACGCTTAAATTTGACGTCGAAATTCCGTAGCAAATTCAGTGCATAAATTTCATATTAAAGCTTAGCGCCCAAATACGCCGGGCCCTATTTCAAAATGCTTGCTTAGCGCTTTATTTCCCCGCAGCTAGCAGATCTGCAAGCACCTTTGCGGCGTGATCCTTTGCCTTGACGCTTTTATAGACCTTTAAAATTTTGCCATCCGCACCGATCAGAAAGGTCGAGCGCACGATCCCCAGATACTCGCGCCCGTAGTTTTTACGCACCTGCCACGCGCCGTATAGCTTGGCTACCTCGTGCTGCGGATCGCTCAGCAGGATGTGCTTTAGGCTCTGCTTGGCGATGAAGCCTGCGTGGGATTTGGCGCTGTCGGGGCTGATGCCGACGATCACGCAGTCTGCGGCGATGAAATCATCGTATGCGGCGCTAAATTCGCACGCTTCGGTCGTGCAGCCGGGGGTATTGTCCTTGGGGTAAAAATACAGCGCGACCTTTTTTCCCGCGAAGTCCTTTAGCGCGACGCTCGCGCCGTCGGCGTTTTGCAAGCTAAACTCGGGCGCCACATCTCCGGCTTGCAGCGTGATTTTGCGCTCGCGATCCTCTGCGCTAAACTCGTCTTCGATCTGTGTTTTTCTCTGCATATCGTTTCCTTTTTTTGAAATTTTCAGGCTCGTAGCCCAAATCGCGGCTAAATTTTAATCTTTTTTCATAAATTTATCCTTGCTTGGATAAAATTTTGCTCCGTGCCGTAGCTGCACGCGCATTGGACGGATCGTAAGCAGATCGTTCTAGACGAGACTAATCCTGGAAGCTTGTGCTTTACGGCACGCGTAAAAACATTTGTTGCACATGCCTTGAGGCAGTATGGTACGAGAGCGCCTAGTTATCTATCGTGCCACGCAAATCCCATTCCTCACAGGCAAAATAACGCCTTGCTTTCCAACTCCTCTTAATCTACTTTTAGCTTTTTAACGATATGATTCTGCAAATTTTAAGAAAGGAAATAAGATGAAAACGCTAGTGATCTTATCACATCCCAATTTCGCCGCATCGCGTGTGAACAAAGCCCTATCGCAGGTCGCAAAGGGCGCTACCGGCGTAGAGGTGCGTCATTTGGAGGGACTTTACGGCACCGATACTGCGCGTATTGACACCCGCGCAGAGCAAGACGCGCTATTGGGCGCTGAGCGCATCGTATTTTTGTACCCGATGTACTGGCTAAACGTGCCGCCTATGCTAAAAGCCTATATCGACATCGTCTTTTCGCACGAGCTGGTGGGTTCCGGCGCGCTTAGGGGCAAGGTTCTGCAGCTCGCGCTAAGCGCTAGTACGCCGCTTAGCGAGTACTCCAAACAGGGTGCTATCGGCTTTAGCTTGGATGAAATTTTAACACCGCTTAAGATCGCAGCAAACTACTGCGGGATGGACTTTGCTGTGCCGTTTGTCAGCAGCGGGTTTGAGCCTGGAGAGTTTGGCGACGATGCCGTAGATGCCGCAGCCGCACGCTTTGGTAAGCTCTTGCGAGGCGAGTTGAGCCCCGGCGAGTATCAAATTTAGCAAAGCAAGTGCTCGCTACCCGTGGCTACGAGCTGAAATTTTACAAGAGTGATTTTATTCGCGGAATCTACGCCTTTTAACGAGCCGATCGGTAAAAGCTCAAAAAACGCTCGGATTTAGGGCGAGGCGATCGGTTCGATGATCTGTTCGTGCTGCTATGATCTAGATCGGCTCACTCTTGATGTGGACATCTACGCGAGGATCGGTCGCTACTACGCAAAGCGGCGGCGTGTCACGAGTGCGCAAAATATGAAAACACATCGTTATAAGCGAGCAGGCAGGGCAAAGGCGGGTCTGCGTTTCATAGATATCTCGTGCTAGTGGGGCTTGCGTGCTACATGGATACAAAGCCTGCGCGAAATGCGCACTGCGGTAAAATAGGGTAAGACCGCTTCTTGGTGTGATTGGGGCTGGATGTCGCGCGGGATATATTTGCGTGCATGAGAGAAAAGAGCGCTTATAGCGCGATTTGAGCTGCTACGAAATTTAATTTATCAAAAGAGATTTTTGAATAAGGAGCAGAATTTATAAAATTTCGCTCCTTGATTTTGCGATGTTTAAAGCGCGCGTATCGCTGTCGCACGCACCGTTACGCCTGATTATTTTACACCGACGATGATTTGAGTAGCTTTGATGATCGCAGTTACTTCGTCGCCGACTGCTAGCGCCAAATTTTTAACGGAGCCGTTTGTGACGATCGCGCTTAGATTCTCACCGCCTGCGGTTCTGACATCGATTTCAGCATTGATTGCGCCCTCTTTAACGGCGGTGATTTTGCCTTTTAGTTGATTTGCAGCACTTAGGCGAAGATCATTTTCTCCCTTTGAAATGATGACATTTGGGGCTTTGAATAAAAATACCGCCTCTTTGCCTGCTTTTAAATCCAAAGTTTTTTCAGAATCGACCGTAACGGTCGCTTTTAGCACGTCGCCGCCTCTGGTTTTAGCTGTGATTAGCGAATTTACCGCACCTATTTTTACGTCGCTGATTACGACGTGAAGCTGATTTCTAGCACTTATTGCCATTGTTTCTCCTTGTAAAAAATTACGAGCAATGTTAGCGGCAAATCCTTAAATGAAATTTAAAAATGCTGCGTGTAAGAAATTAATTTAATTTGTTGCGAATTTATATTAAGCTCACTTTTTAAATTCCTAGCTTGCATTATGAAAAATAGCGTTAAAAAATAGATGAAATTCTAAATTTGCATATATTAAATCGAGTTATTTTCCTTGAAATTTTATTTGCTTTTTATAAAATTCTGCGTTTTTTAGAGTTCTGACGCAAAATTTAGCGTTTGTTTTGCGCATCTGCGAAGTGTACATCCGGATGAAAATTTATCTCAAATTACGCCTGGCAAGGCTTTAATAGCGCTCCGCTTAAGCCTTGTTCGCTGAATTTTACGCCTCGCGCATCGGTTTTACGAGTGGATTGGTGAGTGAGGCGGTTTTACATTTGCTTTAAAATTATGGCGAGCGGTGCGCTTTGAGCGCAAAATTTCAGTGCACCTTACTTTGCAAAAAATCGCGCAGAATCATCGCGTGGTTGCAGTGCTCGTCCTTTGCGGCGTATAGTAGCGTGACGACCGACTCGTTTTTAACCGCTTTTAAAAACTCCGCCACGGCGGGATTTTGCTCAAGTTCGACTAGGTAAAGTTCCTTAAAATGGGCGAAATTCTCAGGCTTATGCGCGAAAAGCTTACGTATTTCGGTGCTAGGTGTTATATCTTTCGCCCACATATCAAGCTCCAGCGCGTCTTTTTTTATGCCGCGCGGCCAAAGTCTGTCGCATAGTACGCGAAATCCATCCTCTTTCTCCGCGCTCTCATAGACGCGCTTAATCTTAAATTTTGTCATAGTTTGCCCCTTTAAATTCGCTAATCTTTGATGAAATAATCGCCGTCGAAACTTACGAGCGAATACTTGCGCTCGCTTCCAAGCGCCTCTACGAGCTCCGGTACGCTAAGAAACGTGAGGCTGTCGGCGCCTATAAATTTGCAAATTTCATCCGTGCTCATATTTGCGGCGATCAGCTCGCGCACGCTCGGCGTGTCGATGCCGTAGCGTTCGGGATACTTCAGCTCCGGGCTTGCGATGCACATATGCACGCGCGCTGCGCCCGCATGGCGCAGAAGCTCGACGATCTTTTTGCTCGTGGTGCCGCGCACGATGCTGTCGTCGATCACCGCGACGCTCTTGCCGTGCAGTGCCGCGCCGATCGGATTTAGCTTGAGTTTGACCTTTAAATTTCGCACTTCTTGCGTCGGCTCGATGAAAGTGCGGCCGATGTAGTGGTTGCGAACGATCGCCATCTCAAAAGGGATTTTGCTCTCTTGCGCGAAACCTAGCGCCGCCGGCACGCCGCTATCGGGCACGGGCACGACGAAATCGGCTTTTAAACTCTCGCATTTTCGCGCGAGCGCAGCGCCCAGCTTTTTTCTGACCTCGTATACGTTTTTGCTCTCTACGACGCTGTCGGGGCGCGCGAAGTAGATGTATTCAAACGCGCAAATTCTAGCCTCCGCGGCTTTTAAAATTTGAACCGAGCTGAACTCATCCTTGCCCTCTTCGAAGATCACCATCTCGCCGGGCTTCACGTCGCGGACGAACTCGGCTCCTACGAGATCAAACGCGCAGGTTTCGCTCGCGACGATGTAGCCGCCGTCTTTGAGCCTGCCGATGCTGAGCGGACGCACGCCGTAGCGATCGCGCACGGCAAACATCTTCGAGCGGCTCAGGATCAGAAGCGAGTACGCGCCCACGCACTGATTCAGAGCTTCGACGATGCGGTCTTTTAGATGCTCCTGCTTGCTGCGTGCGATGAGGTGTAGGATATTTTCGGTGTCCATGCCGGACTGAAAAATCGCCCCCTCGCTTACGAGCTTGCGGCGGATTTCGTCTTTATTGATCAAATTTCCGTTATGAACGATCGAGATCTCTCCCAGTGCGTAGTTGCCGGCTACCGGCTGCGCGTCCTTCAGGCTGCCTGCGCCCGCGGTGCCGTAGCGGTTGTGGCCGATCGCGATGTTGCCCTTTAAAAGCTCAAAACTCGCGGGGCTAAAAACCTCCGTCACTAGTCCTGTGGCTTTGATCGTTTTGATATGATGGTTGAAGCTCGAGCTGATGCCGCTTGCCTCCTGGCCGCGGTGCTGCATGGCAAAAAGCCCGTAATACGCGGTTTTAGCCGCACCTTCGGAATTTATGACTCCCACGATTGCGCACATTTTTTAACCTCTTAAATTTTATTTTTTAGAAATTTATCTATATTTTGTTTTATCATTGACGGCTCGCCGTCCGGCATTTTGCCGACGCCTCATCAAACAGATCGGCTGAAATTTTAAACCTCTCGGCGATATTTTCTCCGCCTTTGGCGTAGCTGCCGAATAGCCCGACTTTGCAAATTCCAAAGCTTTCAAGCTCGGGCTTTAGCTCGCGCAAAAAATTTAAAATTTCATCTTTGGTTGGCATTTTTTCCTCTTAAATTTAGCCGCAAACGCTAGATTCCTAAGCAGTCGTCTATGCCGTAAAGCCCGCTATTTTGGGGCGCTAGCCAAACTGCCGCCTTTATCGCGCCTCTGGCAAAGGTCGCGCGCGAAGTTGCCGTATGATTTAGCTCGACGAACTCGCCCTCGCCGTAAAACCCCACGGTGTGGCGCCCGACTATATCGCCGCCGCGCAGCGACATCACGGCGATCTCGTCCTTGCCGCGCTCGCCGATGAGCCCGTCGCGACCGCTTACGCGCACGTCTTTTAAGTTTAGCTCGCGCGCGCTTGCGGCACTCTCGGCAAGGCTCATCGCCGTGCCGCTCGGAGCGTCTTTTTTGTGGCGGTGGTGCATCTCTAAAATTTCGCAGTCAAAATCGCGCAGGCTCCTGCTAGCAAGCGCTACGAGCTTGTTTAGCACCGCGACGCCCAGGCTCATATTCGTAGCGTGTAGTACGGGCATTTTTGCGCTGCATTCGCGCAGTAGCCGCTCACCCTCATCGCCCAGAGCCGTTGTGCCGATGCAAAGCGGCTTTGGATGCGAAAGCGCAAATTCCATTAAATTTATTGCGCCGTCTCGGATCGTGAAGTCTATCACGACGTCGCAGCCGCTAAAAAGCTCGTCGTAGCTGCTCGTTACGGCGCAGCTGGGCGTATAATCAAGCGGCGCAATCGTGTAGATTACGCTTGCTCGCGCCTGATCGAAATTTTTCAGGCATTCGTAGATCATCGTGCCCATTCTGCCGCTTCCGCCGTGAATTCCTATATTTATCATCGCCGTTCCTTTAAATTTAGTCCGCTTAGTATAGCCAAATTTTGCTTACACTACCTCTCTACGCCGAGATTTAGCGGGATGAAGCTGTTTTGTTTGAGCTCGGCTTCGCTTGGTTTTTTGATCTCTATGCGAGAGGCGCTTACGCCGCGCTGCACGAGTGCCGCTTGCACGGCAGTCGCCCTGGCAAGGGCTAACTCATCAAGACGCGAACGGGTAAATTTCTGCGCCCCTATCAGCTCCTCCATCGCCTCATCGCCGCTAGCTTTGATGCCGTATTTGACCTTAAGCGCCGCTATGGCTTCATCCGTGGAGAGACCTTGTTTATTAGACATCAGCGTGAGGGTATTTTGCAGCGAGCGCCTTTTAAACTCGTGAGTATCGAGCTTTTCGTTATACGCAGAGTTTAGAATGATCTTGAGTTCAGGCTTGGCTTTTGCGACCTTGGCCAAATCATCGATTTTAGAGTTTTCGCTTATTAAAATTTCACTACTTGCCGCCTCAAAATCGATACTTTCGAGCTTTTTCGTATCTACGCCCGCGATCTTTCCCATAAATCTAAACGGGCTTAACACGATGTCGGAGAGTAGCTTTTTGACCGCGCCCCAAACCAGCGCGCCGTAGCTAAATTTCGGATCGCTCAGCGTGCCGCTTAGAGGCAGGCTAATATCGATCTGATCGTCGCTGTCCTTTAGGATCGATACGACTAGACCGATCGGAAGACTCAGCGCATCCTTGCTCGCTACCTCTTTGCCGAGCTCGAAGCGGTCTAAATTTAGATCGTTGCTTGCGTTTAGCTTGCCATCGTCGATTTTGTAGGCAAGTTTTAAATTTAACTTGCCACCCGCGATTTCATTGCCGATATACTTGGCGGTATAGGGCGATGCGGGCACAAGCGGAATCTCCTTTAAAACGACGTTTATATCGCTTTTTCGTTTAAAATCCAGCGGATAGGCGCGCACCGTGATGCTCGCTAGCCCGCTTCCGCTTACGAGCGAGCTAAGCTTGATATCCGCCGCTCGCTTCGGGCTGATCTCGCTGATGCTTGCTTTCATATCGCTGATGCGCAGTTTAAAGGGTGTTGCTAGACTCTCATCAGTGAAATTTAAACTTCCGCCGCTAAGCGAGATGTTTTTTACGCTCCACGCAAAGTTTGCCCCGTTTTTTGCGGATCTATTAGGCGCAGCTTGGGCGGGCTTTGCGGTCTGTTTTGCCTGCGCGGCGGGCTTTATCAGCGAGAGCAAATTTAAACGCCTGTCTTTATTTAGCGAGATATTTGCCGCGGGCGAGCCAAGAGTGATCTTATTTAGCGTGAGAGAGTTTGGGCTCAGCGCGATTTGCGCGACATTTAGCGATGCAAGGGAGAAAATTTTATCCCTGCCCGAGCTTAGCGCCAAGCCCTTGCCTGAAAGCTTTGCTTCGAGCGAGAATGCGTTTGAAAGCTTCAGCTGCCCTTGCGTAGCGAGCTCGCCGGCGATGGAGCCTGCGATAAATTCCGCGGCGTATTTGTTAAAGACGCCCAAGTTCGGTGCATTTAGGCTGAAGCTCACGCCCGCGTTAAGCGGCGCGATGCTAGCCTTGCCGTCCGCGTTAGCGGTGATTTCGCCCGCGATAAGGCTTGCTTTGATACCGAAGGGCTCGGCGAAATTCGAGCTTAGCCCGCTTAGCGTGGCGCTGAAATCCTTGATCTCGTGCACGTTGTTTTTAACTATAAAGCTCTCGCTGATCTTGGCCTTTGCGCCCGTTACGGAGGCCTCGCTGATCTTAAATTTTAAAGCGGGGCTTTTGGCGGGCTTTTTAGAATCCGAATTTGCGCTGCTTGCCGTAGAATTTGCATCCGCTTGGCTTACTGCGTTAGAGTTCGCCGTTTTTTTGGGGCTTGCAGGATTTTTAGAGATCGCGCTTAAGATCGCCAGATCGTTTATGCTTTTCGCGCCATTGGCGCCCACTTCCGAGTTAAAAAACGGCGCGTTTAGCAAAATTTTATCCACGCCGAGATTTAGATCCGCGATGTTAAATTTCACTCCCTGCACGCCGAAGCTTTCAAATCCGCTAAAAATTCCGTTTTTATTTACGATTTTGGAGTTTGAAATTTTAGCAAACTTCAGACTTGCGCCGTTTTGCATGCCCTCTTTGTCGTAGCTAAATCCGCCCAGCTCGGTTGCGGCGACCGAAATTTTATCGCTGCGCGCTAACATAATCTGCGTGTCAGCGATATTAAAGGCGCCAAAGCCCGTATGAAGGGCTGTGTCGTTACCTTCGGCGTTAAATTTCAAGAAATTTTCCGTGATTTTAGTGTCGTTTGAAACGACTGAAATTAGCGGGTTTGCAAAGCTTGAGCGGTTTAGATCTACGCTTTTTACGGCGGAGTTTAGCCGCAAGTTCGCGCCCGTTTTATTAAAATCCAGCGCAAAATCCGCGACCCGCGCCCCTTCAAAGCCCGTGGAAATTTTGGTTTCGTTCATATCGTATTTTGCATCCGAAAGCAGCACCTGCGGGATCGCTACTGCGCCTGAAATTTCATCCGAAACGTCCGTATTTAGGCTGAAGCTCGGGATTTTTAGCGAGCCAAGAGAAATCAGGCTTTGATCTTGCAAAATTTCTAAGCTCTCAAGCTCGAGCTTTGAGTTTTCAAGCGTAAATTTTATATTTTTATCAAGGCTCAATCGGTAATTCAGCGTGGCGGAAAGAAAGCCGTTTTTAAGCCGCACGCCGCTAGGATCGAGATACGATAGCCAAAACGGATCGATTTTCAGCCGTTTAAGATCTATTTTGCCGTGCAAGCGCAGAGGCGCCAGATCGATGGCTCCATCGAAGCTCAGCGAGTCGTATGTACGCGAAACGGCGCTTAGATCATGCTCGCCGATCGTTTCGTCCTTTAAGTTTAGCCCGTTGATCTCATAATTTAGCTCGGTCGAGATGAGTGAAAACGGCCTTTTTAAGGAGTTATCGACGTATCCTAGAGAGCCGCGCTCGATCTTAAAATTATTCAGCGTGACGTTGAAGCTCGAGTTTTCATCCTTGCTTTCGCTCTTTTGCTCCGAAAGTAGCGGCTCGAAATTGAAGGTGCCGTTTTGCTCGCGCTCGACGTGAAATTTAGGGGATTTAAGATGCAAAATTTCTACTGCGAGAGTCTTTTTAAAAAGCTTTGAAAAACCGATTTTTAAATTTATCTCATCGGCGCTAAATAGCGGCTTAAAGGTGCTAAGCTCGGGGCGCGTGATATTTAGCTCGTAGGTAAAGGGGTTAAATTTGGCATCCTGCACGCTAAAGCTTGCTCTGCCCTCTAAAATTTTAGGCAGCGCCTTTTCGATAAAAAGTGGCACGCCGAAAAAGCCCGCGAGCACGTAAAATAGCGCAAATCCGCCCAAGCCGCAAGCAAACTTACGTTGGTGTTTTATAAAAAAATTTTTCATTTTTCCGCTCATTAATTTTGATAGCGTAAAATTATATCCAAAAATTTCGTGCAAAGGGTTAAAATTTGCTGGTTCACATCTGCTGCTCGGTCGATTGCGATTATTTTTTGCGCCGCTTAAAAGAGCTCACGCAAGAGCCGCTAATAGGCTATTTTTACGATCCAAACATCCACCCTTGCGGCGAATACCTTCTTAGAATGCACGACGCAAAGCGGGTTTGCGAGAATTTAGGGATTAAATTTATCCCGGGCGAGTATGACTTTCAGAGCTGGCTAGACGGTGCGCGCGGGCTTGAAAACGAGCCCGAAAAAGGCGCGCGCTGCGAGTTTTGCTTTGATTTTCGCATGCAAAAAACGGCCGAGCTCGCGCTAAGCTTGGGCGAGCGTAAAATCACCACGACTCTTTTAATGAGTCCCAAAAAATCGCACTCTCAGCTCTGTGCCTCGTTGCAACGTATCTGCGAGCGCTGCGGACTGGAGTTTATCGCGCCCGATTTTCGCAAAAACGGCGGCACGAACGAGCAGTTTGCGCTTGCGAAAAAAGACGCGCTCTATCATCAAAACTACTGTGGCTGCATCTATGCGCTCGCGGCACAGCGGAATGATCAGCGAAAGGCTGAGCGGAATTCGAGCGGAATTTTGACGGCGGATTTGAGGCTAAATTTAGCCCAAGGCGCCGAAATTTACGAGCTAATGTCGCCGATCGATAGGCAAATCTTGCCCGCTTCGGTAGAGGAGAAGCTGAAATTTTACAAAAAGCTTTGCTCGCTTGAAAGAAAAGGGGTTAAATTTAGCGTGCTGCGCGATCGATTTTTAAACTACCGCCTGCTCCGTGCATGGATTAAATTTGACGGGCGCGCAGTGCCTTCGTTTGTGCTATTTGGCTCGCATTTTACGCGCGAAAACGTGAGCTTTGGCATAGAGCGCGAGTGCGAAATTTTTTGCAGCGACAAGGGCGAGATTAAAATTTTAAACCTGGCGAAATTTAACGAAATTTCAAGATCAAATTTCAAAAGCGTATCTGAGATGCTAAAAAATCCGCCGAGTCTCGCGCGCCAAAATAAAACTCGCGTCGCCCTGTGCGCTGCGGGCTCGCTCTCGCCGATCATCGTCACGGACGAGATAAGAGCCGCCAAAGTTCAAATTTACGGGCTCTCGCGCATATTTTTAGACGTTAGGGAAATTTTAGTAAGAATTTGATAAGATTCTAAAATTTCTAAAAAAGGCAGATCAATGATAGATATAAACGAAATCCTCTCCATCCTACCTCATCGTTTTCCGTTTTTGTTGATAGATCGCGTCGAAGAGCTCAGCATAGGCGAAAGTATCAAAGCCTATAAAAACGTAACCTATAACGAGCAGATCTTTCAGGGTCACTTCCCAGGCCACCCGATCTATCCGGGCGTAATGATAATCGAGGGCTTGGCGCAGGCGGGCGGCGTGCTGGCGTTTAAGAGCATGGAGAAAGAGGGCGTCGATCTAAGCGATAAAGTCGTGTATTTTATGAGTATCGACAACGCTAAATTTAGAAGTCCCGTCCGCCCCGGCGATAAGCTTGAGTATCGCATCAGCGTAATCAAACATCGCGGACGCATCTGGGTGCTAAAGGGCGAAGCCTACATCAACGACGGCGCCACACTGGCCGCGCAGGCTGAACTTCAAGCAATGATAATGGATAAATGATGGCTAAAGTTCACCACACGGCGATCATCGAGGACGGCGCGCAGATCGGAGCCGAGGTTGTGATCGAGCCGTATGCTTTTATAAGCGCACAGGCTAAAATCGGCGACGGCTGCACGATCAAGCAGGGCGCGCGCATCATCGGCGATACGCAAATCGGCGAGGGCTCTAAAATTTTTTCATACGCGATCGTGGGCGAAATTCCGCAGGATATGAGCTTTGAAGAGGGCGAGCGCACTGGGCTAATCATCGGTAAAAACGCTACGATTCACGAGTTTTGCACTATCAGCTCGGGCTCGCATAAGGGCGACGGATTTACGCGCATCGGCGATAATCTCTTTATGATGGCGTATTGCCACATCGCGCACGATTGCGTGCTGGGCAGCAACATAATCCTAGCCAACAACGCCACGCTCGCAGGTCACGTCGTAATGGGCGATTATGCCGTTATTGGCGGACTTACCCCCGTGCATCAATTCGTCCAAATAGGCGAGAGCTGCATGATCGCGGGGGCTAGCGCGCTTAGTCAGGACGTAGTGCCGTTTTGCCTAGCCGAGGGAAATCGCGCCTATATTCGCGGGCTAAATTTAACGGGCATCCGCCGCCGCTTCGATAAAGAGACGGTCGAGACGATAAATCGGGCGTATAAATTTTTATTTAACCAAGGCGCGGGCTTAAAGGAGCAGGCGCAGATCCTTTTAGCCGAAACGAGCGATCAAAACGTGCGCAAGATGTGCGAGTTTATAATCAACACAAAACGCGGGATTCCGCTAGATAAAGGTAAAATTTAATGGCAAATAAGTGCAGTTTTTGCGGTGAGACGGGCGCAGACGGGCGTCGTATCTATCCTAACGACGACGGTACGGCGGCTATCTGCAGCTATTGTATCGATATGGCGTACGCCGCCATCCACGGCAGCGAAGGCCAAAACGAGGCGATACAAAATCAAAATAAAGAGATCGATTTCGAGGCTATCAAGCCAAAGGCGCTGATGGAAGTGCTAAATCGCTACGTCATCGGTCAGGAGCGTGCTAAGAAAATTTTTAGCGTCGGTGTTTATAACCACTATAAAAGAATTTTCAGACAGACCGACGCGAAGGGCGACGATACCGAAATTTCAAAATCAAATATCTTGCTTATCGGACCTACCGGCAGCGGCAAGACGCTTATGGCGCAGACCTTGGCGAAATTTTTAGACGTTCCGATCGCCATTAGCGACGCTACGAGCCTAACGGAAGCGGGCTACGTCGGCGAGGACGTAGAAAATATCCTCACCCGCCTTTTGCAGGCTGCGGACGGCGATGTAGAAAAGGCACAGCGCGGTATCGTTTTCGTAGATGAGATCGATAAGATCGCGCGAATGAGCGAAAATCGCAGCATCACGCGCGACGTAAGCGGCGAGGGGGTGCAGCAAGCGCTGCTTAAGATCATCGAAGGAAGCGTCGTAAATATCCCGCCGAAGGGCGGCCGCAAGCATCCAAATCAGGACTTCATACAGATCGATACTACTAATATCCTATTCGTCTGCGGCGGCGCGTTCGACGGGCTAAACGAGATCATCAACCGCCGCATCGGGCAGAACGTGCTCGGGTTTAACCAAACAAAGCGCAGCAAGAAAGAGAGCCTAAATTTACTAAATATGGTCGAGGCCGACGATCTCGTGCATTACGGCATAATCCCTGAGTTAATCGGGCGATTGCACGTAGTGGCTACGCTAAATGAGATCGACGAAAAGGCGATGGTTAGAATTTTAACCGAGCCGAAAAACGCGATCTTAAAGCAATATCAAAAGCTCTTTGCGATAGATGGCGCAAATTTAAAATTTGACGACGACGCGCTAAGGGAGGTCGCGAGCCTTGCAATCAAGCGCAAAACCGGTGCGCGCGGACTTCGCAGCATAATCGAGGAGATCATGGTCGATATAATGTTTGATCTGCCTGAGCTTAAGGGCTATGACGTCATCATCTCCAAAGAGGTCGTAGATGGCGTTTCTAAGCCTATACTTGTAAAACAAAATTTAACTGCATAAAGGGGATAAATGTTACTTGATTCGATTCTAGGATTATTTTCTAGGGATATGGGCATCGATCTAGGCACGGCAAACACGCTCGTGCTGCTAAAAGATAAAGGCATCATCATCAACGAACCGAGCGTCGTCGCGGTACAAAACGAACGCTACGGCAAGCAAAGGATCATCGCCGTGGGCGCCGAGGCTAAAGAGATGCTAGGACGCACTCCTGGCGATATCGAGGCGGTGCGCCCGATGAAAGACGGCGTTATCGCGGATTTTGATATGACGGAGAAGATGATTAGGTATTTCATTGAAAAGACCCACAAGCGCCGCTTTTTTGTAAGTCCGCGCATCATCATCTCGGTTCCTTACGGGCTAACTCAGGTCGAGCGCAAAGCCGTGCGAGAAAGCGCGATGATAGCGGGCGCACGCGAAGTTTATCTAATTGAAGAGCCGATGGCTGCGGCGATCGGTGCGGGGCTTCCGGTAAATGAAGCGCGCGGCTCACTGGTCGTAGATATCGGCGGCGGTACCACCGAGATCGGCGTCATCTCGCTAGGTGGCATCATCAGCGCCAAATCCGTCCGCGTCGCGGGCGATAAGATCGACGCGAGCATCGTTAATTACGTCAAGGAAAAATATAGCCTGCTTATTTCGGAGCGAGCGGCCGAGGAGATTAAGATCAAGATCGGCACGGCGGTGCAGCAGCAAAAAGATCTTACATACACAGTCAAAGGAAAAGACCAGATCAGCGGGCTTTTAAGCTCAGTCGATCTTACGAGCGAGGACGTTAGAGAGGCGATCAAAGACTCGATCAGAGAGATTGCAGACGCGCTGAAATTTGTGCTAGAAAGCATACAACCCGAAGTCGCCGCCGACATTGTCGAAAACGGCGTCGTACTAACGGGCGGCGGTGCGCTAATTCGCGGATTAGATAAATATCTAAGCGACACCGTAAAGCTTCCGGTTTTCGTCGCGGACGAGCCACTGCTGTGCGTCGCAAACGGCACGGGAAAAGCCTTAGAAGAGATCAAATCGCTAAAACAAGCGGCAAATGACTAATCTCAAACTCCTCCTCGTCGCGGTTTTGCTGGTAGCCGTTTCGCTAACGTTCGGCTCGTATATCCACGGCAAATTTATCGGATTTGCAGGAGGAATTTTAGAGGTTTATTACGGTGTGAGCGATCGGGTAAAAAGCGCTGTGAACGAGCATTTTAACCAGGCAGAGACGATCAAAGCTCTACGAGAAGAAAACGCCGAGCTGAAAAAATCGGCGATGCTGCTTAGTACGTTCGCGGGCGAGCTAAATAAAATTTTGATCGATAAAAATAGCTCCATTTATGAGCCCAAAGTCCAGCTAGTAAAGGCGTTGAGTTACGCGAATCTAAATGACTACAACAAATTCTTCGTAAATTTTGAAAATTTTAACCCAAACAAAATTTACGGCCTCATCAGCGAGGGTAAAACCGCAGGGATTTTAGTAAATAAAGACGGGCGCCCGCTTGCAATCTTACAGCGCGACGAAAAGAGCAACTTCTCCGTTTTCATAGGAGATACTCAAATTCCTGGCGTCGCAGGCGGCGAAAATAACGAGCTCGTAGTTAGATACATCCCACAATGGCTTGATCCTAAGGTAGGCGATGAGGTCTTTACGAGCGGGAAAGATGAAATTTTCTTTGCCGGTGTACCAGTAGGAAAGGTTAAAGAAATTCAAAACGGGAAGCTATACAAAAGCGCCGTCGTAGAGCCCTACGTGAGCTCCGAGATGCCGGCGTTTTTGTATGTCGTTACAAAGGAAAATTGATGCCCAAAAGAGATGATATTAAGACGATTTTACTGATCGGTAGCGGTCCGATCGTAATCGGCCAGGCGTGCGAGTTTGATTATAGCGGCACGCAGGCGGCTAAGACGTTAAAGAGCCTTGGATACCGCGTAGTGCTAATAAATTCTAACCCCGCTACCATTATGACCGATCCCGATTTTGCCGACGCTACTTATATCGAGCCGATCACCAAAGAGAGCATTTTGCGTATCATAAAGCGCGAGGGCGTCGATGCGATCCTGCCTACGATGGGCGGACAGGTCGCGCTAAACGTCGCGATGCAGGCCTACGAAAGCGGCGAGCTAGCGGGGGTGAAATTTCTAGGCGCCAAGCCTGAAGCGATCAAAAAGGGCGAGGATAGGGTAAAATTTAAAGAGGCGATGATTAAGATCGGAATGGATCTGCCTAAATCCAAATATGCCTACAATATCGAAGAGGCGATGGCTGCGGCGAATGAGATCGGCTTTCCGCTCATTATCCGCGCTAGCTATACTTTGGGCGGTGCAGGCAGCGGCGTAGCGTACAATATCGACGAGTTTAAAGAGGTCGCGCAAAACGGGCTAGACGTGAGCCCTATAAATGAAATTTTGATCGAAGAGAGCCTGCTTGGATGGAAAGAGTTCGAAATGGAGGTTATCCGCGATCACAAGGACAACTGCATCATCGTCTGCTCGATCGAAAATTTCGACCCGATGGGGGTGCATACGGGCGATAGTATCACGGTTGCGCCCGCTCTGACGCTTACCGATAAAGAATACCAAGCGATGCGCGACGCGAGTTTTAAAATTTTGCGCGAGATCGGCGTGGATACGGGCGGCTCAAACGTGCAGTTTGCGGTAAATCCGCAAACGGGGCGGATGATCGTCATCGAGATGAACCCGCGCGTAAGCCGCAGCTCGGCTCTCGCATCCAAAGCCACGGGCTATCCGATCGCCAAGGTCGCTACGATGCTGGCGGTGGGCTTTAGCCTGGATGAGATTAAAAACGATATCACCGGCACGCCCGCGAGCTTCGAGCCGGTGATCGATTATATCGTGACTAAAATTCCGCGCTTTGCGTTTGAGAAATTCCCCGGCGCAAACCCGTATCTCGGCACTGCGATGAAAAGCATCGGCGAGGTGATGGCGATCGGGCGCAGCTTTAAAGAGAGTATCCAAAAGGCGCTGTGTTCGCTGGAGAAGGGCTACTTCGGCTTCGTGGAGCTAAATTTAAGCGAAAAAGATCTCATCTTCGGGCTTCGCAACGCGCAGCAAGATAGAATTTTATATATCGCTCAGGGCTTTAGAGCGGGCATGAGCGTGGATCAAATTTACGAGCTTAGCAAGATCGATCGCTGGTTTTTGAGCCAGATCGAGCAGATCGTAAAATTTGAAGAGCGCATCGATATGGAGATCATCAACGACGCGGCGCTTTTGAGACAGGCTAAGAGTTGGGGTTTTAGCGATAAGATGATCGCAAATTTAATCAACAAAAAGGACAATCTGGGCCTTACGCAAAACGACATCCATTTTGCCTGCGCCAGACAGGGCATCGACCTTGAATATAACGAAGTAGATACCTGTGCGGGCGAGTTTGCGGCGCTCACTCCGTATCTGTACTCCAGCACCAACATAACGCCCGCCATCGCAAGCCGTAAAATTTCAAAAGATAATAAAAAAGTCCTCATCATCGGTGGCGGTCCGAACCGCATCGGACAGGGCATCGAGTTTGACTACTGCTGCGTGCACGCCAGCTACGCTCTGCGCGATATGGGGATAACTACGATAATGTATAACTGCAACCCAGAAACTGTCAGCACTGACTACGACACGAGCGATATTTTATACTTCGAGCCGATCGATTTTGAGCACGTTAGAGCGGTCATCGAGGCTGAGAGCCCGGACGGCGTGATCGTGCATTTCGGCGGCCAAACTCCGCTAAAGCTCGCCAAGCGCCTAAGCACCGTGGGAGCCAAGATCATCGGCACGAGCGCGCGCACGATAGACGTAGCGGAGGACCGCAAGAAATTTAGCGAGTTTATCGCAAGCATCGGCGTTAAGCAGCCGAAAAACGATACCGCCATAAGCGAAGCAGAAGCGATCGAAAAGGCCGCTGCGATCGGCTATCCGGTGCTCGTGCGCCCTAGCTACGTGCTCGGCGGTCGCGCGATGAGGCGCGTGCATAGCGAAGCCGAGCTTAGGCAGTATATGAGCGAGGCGGTGCGCGTGAGCCACCACTCGCCGGTGCTTATAGATAAATTTTTACTTGACGCAACAGAGCTTGATGTCGACGCGATCTGCGACGGACGCGACGTGTATATCGGCGCGATAATGGAGCATATCGAAGAGGCGGGCATCCACAGCGGCGATAGCGCGAGCATTTTGCCGCCGCTTAGTCTAAGCGCGGAGATGATCGATCTGGTAAGTCGCCAAACTAAAGAGATCGCGCTAAATCTCGGCGTCGTGGGACTTATGAATATTCAATTCGCAATTTTTGAAAACGAGCTTTACATTATCGAGGTAAATCCGCGCGCGAGCCGCACCGTGCCGTTTGTGAGCAAGGCGACGGGAATTCCGATGGCTAAGGTCGCTACCCGCGTAATGTGGCAAGGGGGTCTGCGCGAGGCTTTGAAATTTTACGACGAGTTCGGCGTGCTGGTCGAAGAGAAGGGAATTTTAAAACCGCGTATTAAAAACCATATCTGCGTCAAAGAAAGCGTCTTTCCTTTCAACAAGCTTGCAGGCGCGGATCTGATCCTGGGGCCTGAGATGAAAAGCACCGGCGAGGTGATGGGTATCGGCGAAAATTTCGCCAAAAGCTTTGCTAAATCGCAAATCGGCGCGAACAACGCGCTTCCAAGCGGCGGCAAGGTATTTTTGTCGCTAGCCGATCACGACAAGCTGCGAGCCGTGGAGCTTGCACGCGCACTTACGGGCGCGGGCTTTAGTATCGCCGCTACGAGCGGCACTCACAAGCTACTGGGCGAAAACGGCGTGGAGTGCGAGTTTGTCTATAAAATCAGCGAGGGTCGCCCAAATATCGAGGACAAACTCAAAAACGGCGAAATTTCGCTCGTCATCAACACCAGCGATAGCAAATCAAACTCTACCGACGCCGCAAAGATCCGCCAGAGCGTGCTACGCTTTAGGCTGCCGTATTTTACGACGATGAAGGCGGCGATCGCCGCTACGCGCTCGATCTGCTCGATAAAGGACGACTCTGTGCTTGAAGTTAAAACGTTACAGGAGTATCTAAGCGGAAGGTAGCGCGAGCAGCCTTCTGCCGGCACCATGCTGCGATGAAATTTTAGGAAGCGAAATTTTGCTGCGAAAATTAGAGTATGGAATTGCTAAATTTTATCGGCAGCATTCCCATTTTATATGCATAAAATTTTTTTAGGAGATACTATTAAATGAGCGAAGAGACGCAGCGCAAGGCTTTGCAAAACCAAATTTGGAGTATTGCAAATGAAGTAAGAGGTGCTGTTGACGGCTGGGACTTTAAGCAATACGTCCTGGGCACGTTGTTTTACAGATTTATTAGCGAAAATTTTACGGATTATATAGAGGGCGACGACGGTGATTTTGACTACGCAAGCTTGCCCGACGATTCGCCGGAGCTTGAAGCGATCAAGCACGATACTATTGTTACGAAGGGATATTTTATATACCCTAGTCAGTTATTTAAAAACGTCGTAAAAAATGCCGACAATAACGCAAATTTAAATACCGATTTAGATCAAATTTTTAAAAGTATCGAAGGTTCGGCATCCGGGTATGAGTCAGAGCAGGACATAAAGGGGCTTTTTGCCGATTTTGATACTACTAGCAACCGTTTAGGAAATAGTGTTACAGAGAAAAACAGGCGACTCGCAGCGGTTTTAAAAGGCGTGGCCGAGCTTGATTTTGGCGATTTTAAGAACAACCATATCGATCTTTTTGGCGACGCATACGAGTTTCTTATCTCGAACTATGCCGCGAATGCAGGCAAATCCGGCGGCGAGTTTTTCACTCCGCAAAATGTCTCAAAGCTCATCGCCGCACTTGCCATGCACGAACAAGAGCGCGTAAATAAAATTTACGATCCAGCATGCGGTTCTGGTTCACTACTTTTGCAGGCTAAAAAACGTTTTGACAAACATGAGGTCGAGGATGGATTTTTTGGCCAGGAGATAAATCACACGACATACAACCTGGCGCGTATGAATATGTTTTTACACAACGTTAATTACTCTAAATTTCACATAGAGCTCGGCGATACGCTACTAGATCCAAAGCTTAGCGACGATAGGCCTTTTGACGCTATCGTTTCAAATCCTCCTTACTCCATCAACTGGATCGGTAGCGACGATCCGACGCTCATAAACGATCCTAGATTTGCTCCTGCGGGCGTTCTTGCGCCAAAAAGCAAGGCGGATTTTGCCTTTATCTTGCACGCACTCAGCTACCTTTCGGCAAAAGGCAGAGCCGCGATAGTTAGTTTCCCGGGCATTTTTTATAGAGGCGGTGTGGAAAAAAAGATCCGCGAATATCTCGTAAAAGAAAATTTTGTCGAGACCGTCATCTCGCTCGCCCCAAATCTTTTTTATGGCACTCCGGTAGCTGTTAATATCCTTGTTCTTTCAAAGCATAAAACAGAGACTAAAACGCAGTTTATAGATGCTAGCGGGTTTTTTGAAAAAAGAACAAACAACAACGTCCTAACTGACGAACACATTGCGAAAATAATAGAAATTTTTGGTAAAAAAGAAGATATCGCCCATGTATGCGCACTCGCAGATAATGAAAAAATAGTCCAAAACGATTACAATCTAGCCGTAAGCTCTTATGTCGAGGCAAAAGATACACGCGAGGTTATTAATATAGACGAGTTAAATTTACAAATAAAACAAACAGTAGCCAAAATTTCAAATTTGCGCGAACAAATCGACGAAATCGTTGCGGAAATAAATTCGGGCAGCGAAATATGAAAGCTATTATTTACACGACAAGCGATGGCAAGTCAAGATTTTCTTTGCAAAAATTTGATGAACAGCTTTGGCTGACGCAACTTGAAATCGCGGAACTTTACCAGACGACCAAACAAAATATTAGCAAGCATATAAAGGCTATTTTTTTAGAAAATGAGATAGATGAAAAAGCAACTGTCAACTTTCAGTTGACAGTTCAAAATGAAGGCGGGCGCAATATAAAGCGTAAAATGGCTTATTATCCTTTGCCTTTGATTATAGCCGTAGGTTACCGCGTGCGTTCATCTCGCGGTACGCAGTTTCGTCAGTGGGCGACGCAATGCTTAGGAGAATATATAAAAAAGGGTTTTGCGCTTGACGACGAACGCTTAAAAGGCACGGGCGGCGGCGATTATTTCAAAGAGTTGCTTGAACGCATTCGCGATATCCGTAGTAGCGAAAAAGCGATGTATCGCCAAGTACTCGACCTTTACGCCACTAGCTACGACTACGATCCAAAAAGCGACGAGAGTATTAAATTTTTTAAAATAGTTCAAAACAAGCTTCATTACGCCGTTAGCGAGCAAACCGCCTCCGAGATTATTTTTAGTAGAGTAAACGGAGATAAAGAATTTATGGGGCTTACAAATTTTAAAGGCCAAATGCCGACGCTAAACGAGGCTAAAACGGCAAAAAATTACCTAAGCGAGGATGAACTTTTTAGATTAAATCGCTTGGTTTCGGCGTTTTTCGATCTTGCCGAGGTGAAGGCGCACGAGCGCGAGCCGATGTATATGAGAGACTGGATAAGCGAGCTGGATAAATTTAGCGTAACTTACGGCAAAGGCGTTTTGCAAAATGCTGGCTCGGTAAGTCATAGCGAGGCTATGAAAAAAGTTGACACCGAATATGCAAAATACCGACAAAACAACCTAACTCCGGTCGAGAAAGAATATATAAACGCCGTCAAAAGTATAAATTTAAAGCTAAAAGACAAAGGCAAGAAATGAGTAAAATTTTTGATTTGATAAACGAGCTTTGTCCGCAAGGGGTGGAGTTTAGGGAGCTTGGAGAGATTGGTTATTTTTATGGTGGTTTAAACGGAAAAACAAAAGATGATTTTGTAAAACACGGTAACGTAAAATATATAACCTATATGAATGTTTTTTCAAATTTAAGTATAGATTTGAATGCGCTTGAATTTGTAAAAATAGAAAATAATGAAAGGCAAAATTTAGTTGCTTACGGCGATGTTTTATTTACAGGCTCGTCTGAAACTAGAAACGAATGTGGATTTTCATCTGTTCTTACTAAAAAACCAGAAGAACCAATTTATTTAAATAGTTTTTGCTTTGGCTTTCGTTTAAATGATTTACGTTTATTTGAACCAGAATTTCTAAAATATATTTTTAGAAGTAAATTTTTGAGAGCACAAATTATTAAGACGGCCAATGGAGTAACTCGTTTTAATATTTCAAAAACAAAATTTCAAAAAATCAAACTCCCCGTACCTCCTCTGGAAGTACAGCGTGAAATAGTCCGCATTTTGGACTGTTTCACGCTGCTTACAGCAGAGCTTACAGCAGAGCTTACAGCTAGGAAAAAGCAATACGAATTTTATCGCGACTTCCTTTTAAGCTTTGACGAGCTCAATAAAAATGGGGGGTATGAACTAAAAACACTTAGGAGCATTGCAGACTACTCGAGCGATAGAATTAAATTTGACTCTTTAAATGAGCTAAATTACGTCGGCGTGGAAAATTTGCTTCAAAATAAAGCAGGGAAAGTATCGTCAAAATACGTTCCGGCGAGCGGAAACTGTACTAAGTTTGAAAGCGGCGATATTTTGATAGGCAATATTCGTCCTTATTTAAAGAAAATTTGGCAAGCTGACTGCACTGGTGGAGCAAGTGGCGACGTTTTGGTTTTGCGTTTAAACGACGAAAGCGTCAATTCTAGATATTTGTATCAAATTTTGGCTGATGATAAATTTTTCGATTATAATATGAAAAATGCAAAAGGCGCAAAAATGCCACGAGGAAATAAGAATGCTATTTTGGAATATAAAATCCCTGTTCCATCACTACCAACCCAGCGCAAAATCGTCGAAATACTCGACAAATTTGACACGCTCGTAAACTCTATAGCCGAGGGTCTACCGTGCGAGATAGAGTTAAGGCAAAAGCAGTATGAGTATTACAGAGAAAAGCTATTAAATTTTACAGAAATTGAAAAGGAGATATAGTAGTGTTTGCTGGTACTCTTAACGAAATAGCAAATAAGCTTAAAAATTTGAATAAAAAAGCACAATTAATTTATGCTTTTAACGGTACGGGTAAGACTCGTTTATCTGTAGAATTTAAAAATTTAATAGAATCAGGAGCCGATGAAAACAGTGATTCTGACCAAAAGAAAATTATTTATTATAATGCTTTTACGCAGGATTTATTTTATTGGGATAACGATATAGAAAATGATGTCGAGCCAAAATTAAAAATACAACCGAATTCTTTTACTAGCTGGGTATTTCAAGAACAAGGATTGGATAAAGAGGTTATTGATACTTTTCAGCTTTATGTAGGTAAAAAGCTTGAACCTAGATTCGATGCAAATTTTTCAGAAGTTTCTTTTTCTTTTATAGATGACAATGCCTCCGAAGATAATATTAAAATTTCAAAAGGAGAAGAAAGTATTTTTATTTGGAGTATTTTTTATGTATTAATAAGGCAAGTAATAAATGAATTAAATATAGCGGAACCAGATAATCGATCAACTCACGAATTTGATGATCTGGAATATTTTTTTATAGATGATCCGGTGAGTTCACTAGATGAGAATAACTTAATAGAGATAGCTGTAAATTTAGTTGAAAGAATAAAAGAGAGCGAATCAAATATAAAATTTATAATTACCACTCACAACCCTTTATTTTATAATGTGATACATAATGGGCTAAGCAGGGAAAGAAGGTGCAGCATGCATCTATTAAAGAAAACCGAAGATGAAATATATGTTTTAGATAAACAAAATAATGATTCGCCGTTCGCCTATCATCTTTATTTAAAGGCTGAGATAGAAAAAGCCATTGAGAATAATCAAATCAAGAAGTACCATTTTAATTTTCTAAGAAATATTTTGGAAAAAACTTCTACTTTTCTTGGTTATAAAAGCTGGGGCGATCTCTTGCCGGATACTCCAGGCGGAGATTCAAAACCGTATGAAACAAGACTGATTAATATTTCAAGTCATTCTAAACATTCTGCCGAAGAGAGTGTTGAGCCAAACGATAACGACAAAAGAGTATTAAGATTTTTAATTCAGAAAATTAGCTCAATATACCATTTTAAATAAAAAAACTAACAAAGGAAAAAAATGACAGAGACCAAACCGATAGCCGAGAGTAAAAATTTTATAGTCCTGGACGAATATGAAAAGATAATCCAGCCCTCAACCTACCAAAGCGAGGCGGATATGGAGCGCGAGCTGATAAGCGATCTAGTCGCGCAAGGCTACGAGTATGCAAAAGACATAAACTCTCCTGCAAAGCTACTGGAAAATTTAAAACAGCGGCTGGAAAGCCTAAACGAGGTTAAATTTACGCCTTCTGAGTGGACTAGATTGCTTAGCGAGTATCTTGACGCGCCAAACGATGGAGTGAATGAAAAGACTCGCAAAATCCAAGACAATCACATTTATGATTTTGTTTTTGATGATGGGCATATACAAAATATATATTTACTGGACAAGAAAAATATCGCGCGAAATAGCGTGCAGGTTATTAATCAATTTGAGCAGACGGGCGCGCACGCAAATAGATACGACATTACTATCCTAGTAAACGGCTTGCCGCTGGTGCAAATCGAACTAAAAAAGCGCGGCGTGGCGATAAGAGAAGCATTTAATCAAATCCACCGCTATGCCAAAGAGAGCTTTAACGCGTCAAATTCGCTATTTAAATACCTGCAAATTTTCGTTATCTCAAACGGCACGGATACGCGCTACTTTGCAAATACTACAAAGCGCGATAAAACTAGCTTCGATTTTACTATCAACTGGGCGGATTCTAAAAATTTGCCAATTAGGGACATAAAGGACTTTACTGCGACTTTTTTAGCGAAAAATACGCTTTTAAGCATACTGACAAAATATTGCGTATTTGACGCGAGTGACACCTTGTTAATCATGCGTCCGTATCAGATCGCAGCAACCGAACGTATATTGTGGAAGATAAATAGCTCGCATCTTAGTAAATGCTATGCAAAGCCGGAGGGCGGCGGCTATATCTGGCATACGACAGGATCGGGCAAAACGCTAACTAGCTTTAAGGCGGCAAGGCTCGCTACTCAGCTTGATTTTATAGATAAGGTCTTTTTCGTAGTAGATCGTAAGGATCTAGACTATCAGACGATGAAAGAGTATCAAAAATTTCAAAAAGATAGCGTAAACGGCTCAAATAGCTGCGCCGAACTAAAACGAAATACGGAAAAAGAGGACGGTAAAATAATCGTAACGACCATACAAAAGCTAAATAATCTGATGAAAAGCGAAAGCGAGCTGGCTGTATATCAAAAGGAGGTCGTTTTTATATTTGACGAGTGCCACCGCTCGCAGTTTGGCGAGGCACAGAAAAATTTAAAGAAAAAATTTAAGAGATTTTTCCAGTTCGGTTTTACGGGTACGCCGATATTTCCGCAAAATGCGCTAGGAGCGGAGACGACGCAAAGCGTATTTGGAAGCGAGCTTCACTCGTATATATTAACCGATGCCGTAAGGGATGAAAAAGTGCTTAAATTTAAGGTTGATTATAACGACGTAAGGCCTAAATTTAGAGAATTTGAGACCGAAAAAGATGAGCTAAAACTAAGCGCTGCGGAGAGTAAAGAGGCATTTTTGCACCCTGATCGTATAAAAGAGATTTCGCAGTATATCCTGGATCGTTTTAGGCAAAAAACGCACCGACTAAACGCAAGCGGTAAAGGCTTTAACGCTATGTTTGCAGTAAGCTCTATCGAAGCCGCGAAGCTATACTACGAGGCGTTTAAAAATTTACAAAAAGATAAAGAGCGACCGCTAAAAGTAGCAACGATTTTTTCATTTTCGCAAAACGAGGAGCAGGGTGTTATAGGTGAGATAGCAGACGAAAATTTTGAGCCAGAGACGATGGATATGAGCTCAAAAGAATTTCTAAATGTGGCGATAAAAGATTATAACGCCTATTTTAGGACGAATTTTAGCATCGAGGGTAGGTCGTTTCAGGACTATTACCGCGACTTGAGTGAACGCATGAAAAAGCAAGAAGTCGATTTGCTCTTGGTTGTGGGCATGTTTTTAACAGGGTTCGACGCACCTACGTTAAATACGCTATTCGTAGATAAAAATTTACGTTATCACGGGCTTATGCAGGCTTTTTCACGTACGAATAGAATCCTAGACGCCACTAAGACCTTTGGCAATATCGTGACTTTTAGAGACTTGCAGCAAGCTACGATCGATGCCATCACGCTTTTTGGTAAAAACAGTACCAAAAACGTAATTTTGGAAAAAAGCTATAAGGAATATATGCAGGGCTTTACCGATGCTGCTACCGGCGAGGCCAGACGAGGATTTCTAGAAGTTACGAGCGAGCTTGAGGCGCGCTTCTCAGATCCTAACGCAATAGAAACGCAAAAGGATAAAAAGGATTTTGTTAAGCTTTTTGGCGAGTATCTTCGCGTAGAAAATGCTCTGCAAAACTATGACGAATTTGCGGCGCTGCAGGCTCTGCAAGGGGTAAATTTGAATGATGAGAATGCCGTGCGCGAATTTAAAGAAAAATTTTATCTAAGCGAAGAGGATTTGCAGGAGATGCAAAGCATAAAAGTGCCTAGCGTGCGAGCGCTCCAAGACTACCGCTCTACCTATAACGATATAAGAGACTGGCTAAGAAAAGAAAGAGCGGGCGAACGCAAAGAGACGCAAAAGATGGACTGGGACGACGTGGTCTTTGAGATTGACCTACTCAAGTCGCAGGAGATAAATTTAGACTATATTTTGGGGTTAATATTTGAGCACAATAAAAAGATTAAAGATAAGATCGCGCTTACCGAAGAGATCCGCAGGATCATCCGCGCCAGCCTGGAAAATCGCTCAAAAGAGGGGCTAATAGTAGATTTTATAAACGGGACTGATTTGGACGAGTTAAAAGATAGAGCAGGCGTAGTCGAGGCATTTTTTAAATTTGCAAAAGGCGAGATGTCGCGCGAAGCAAAAGAACTGATTGGCTCGTTAAATTTAAATGAAAATGCTGCAAAAAGGTATATTAGCGCGTCGTTAAAACGCGGATATGCTAGCGAAAGCGGAACTGATTTAAACGAAATTTTACCTAAAATGAGTCCTCTAAATCCAAAGTATCTAAGCGTGAAGCAAAATGTTTTTGAAAAAATCGCTTTTTTTGTGGATAAATTTAAGGAAGTCGGCATTGAGGTTTAGGCACGACTTAATTTGGATGTATTATTTTGTACTATATAAGCGATGCAAATAGGAGTTTTATGCGTTTAGATTATATTTTTACAGACGAAAATTATTAGAAAAATTGTTGTTGAGTTAAAATATGTTGCATTGAAAACAAAGAAGTATAATTTGTGTCAATACGATGATGTAGATTCGTATAAATTTTAAAATTTAGCTCCTCGCCGCTGTTGTTATCGCCCAAACGGCGACGAGTTTTGAGGCGGCATCGATGTGGGAGAAAAATTTGCTCGCGCCGAAGCTCGCAGCGCTTATGCCGCCATTTCTAGGATTGCTTTTAAGTTCGGTAAAATCGTTGATTACTATCACGCAAAGCCTTTAAATTTTATTAAAATTTTACGCGCGAACAGGCAAGCTGCGTGCTCGCCATTGCGTTATCGGCGTTAAATTCTATAAAAATTTAATGCATGGCGGTGGATTTTAAAATTTACCGCCTTTTTTGCACTTTAACTTTTGGGGCGGTTTTTGTGCCTTGCGCTTTTGCCTGCGGACGCTCGATAATGCGGATATTAGCGTTTGAGCGGAGTCTGTCATTGAACTCGGTGATTGCCTTTTTGCGCTCAGAGGTCACGTAGCCTTCGATCGCCCTGTCTTGCACGCTGTCAAAATCAAGCGTACGAAGCCCCTTTTTGTCGTTTACGTAAAACATCTCGTAGCCGTTGCGCGTAGGGATTATCGGCGAAAATTTACCCTGCTCGACATTCGTGACGATATATTTTAGCCCCTCGTCCATTTGATTGGCCTTGAGGGTTCCCTTCATCACATACACGTCGCTTGGGCGGAGCTTTGGATTTGCGCGAATCTTATCGAGCGGAGCCTGAGATTTCGCGATGTAGCGGGTGAGCGTGATGCTATCGAAGGTTGTAAACAAAGAGCTATTTTGCGTGTAGAATTTTTTGACATTTTCGGGGGTCGTGCGGTGCTGTACGTCTGCGAATATCGAGCCATAGAGCTTTTCTTCAAGCAGTGTGCGGCGGATATTTGCTTTAAAGTCATCGTAGTTCATGCCTTGCTTTTGCACAGCGGTTTTGAGCTGGTCTAAGCTAAGCTTATTTTGATCGGCGATCGCTTTGAGTCTCGCGTCGATCTCCGCGTCATTTACCGCGATGCCGCGGCGTTTAATCTCGGATTGTTGCAGCTTTTGCCCGATTAAAATTTCCATCGCAGCTTGCGGCGAAGCACCCGTTAGTTTTTGAACTTTGGCTAGTTCGTAGCCGGTGATCGGTTCATTATCTACCACGGCGATGACGCCGTTTACTACTTCGGCATTTGCACAAACGGCACATATCATTGCGGAAAAAAGCAGTTTCTTTATCATTTTTAACCTTTATTTAGTCTTTTTGCTTTATAATTACAAGATCGCGATTATAACATTAAATAGTAATTTTTGCAAAGGAATTTTTATGATAGTAACTCGTTTTGCGCCGAGTCCTACGGGATATTTACATATCGGCGGACTTAGAACGGCACTTTTTAGTTATCTTTACGCTAGGGCAAACGGCGGCAAATTCCTGCTGCGTATTGAGGACACTGATCTGAAGCGCAATTCGCAGGAGGCTGCTAAGGCGATCGAGGAAGCTTTTAAGTGGTGCAATCTAGACTATGACGGGCAGATCGTGTATCAAAGCTCGCGCTTTGATCTTTACAAACAATACGTCCAAAAGCTGCTAGATGAGGGCAAGGCATACAAATGCTATATGAGTAAGGACGAGCTGGATGAGCTGCGCGCGCAGCAGGAAGGTCGCAAAGAGCGCCCGCGCTACGATAATCGCTATCGCGACTTTACCGGCACGCCGCCTGCTGGGATCGAGCCCGTAATCCGCATCAAATCCCCGCTTAGCGGCACGATAGAATTTAACGACGGCATCAAGGGCGAGATAAAATTTAACGCTGCCGATATTCTGGACGATTTCATCATCGCGCGCTCCGACGGCACGCCCACGTATAACTTTACGGTCGTGATCGACGACGCGCTGATGGGCGTCACGGACGTGATCCGCGGCGACGATCATCTAAGCAACACCCCGAAGCAGATCGTGCTGTATAATGCGCTAGGCTTTAAAATCCCTAAATTTTACCATGTTGCGATGATCAACGGCACCGACGGCAGCAAGCTGAGCAAACGCCACGGTGCTACCGACGTGATGGAGTACAAGCGCATGGGCTATCTGCCGCAAGCTCTGCTAAATTTTTTAGTACGCCTGGGCTGGAGCCACGGGGATGATGAAATTTTTAGCATGGAGGAGATGAAGCGATACTTTGATCCTAACCATATCAGCAAGAGCGCTAGCACCTTCAATCAAACCAAGCTCGAGTGGCTAAATGCGCATTATATTAAAAACTCAGACGATGATGAGCTTGTCTTGCAGCTTGCGGAATTCGGCGTCGATATTCGCTCACATGCGAAAAAACATCTCATCGCCCAGCAGTACAAACAGCGCGCAAAGACGCTAGTGGAGATGGCTGAGGGCATTAAAATCCTTCTAAACCGCCCGAGCTGCTATGACGAGAAGGCGTATAAGAAATTTGTAACCGAAAGTTCGCTAAGCTTACTCGCAAAATTTTCGGATACTCTAAGCGCAAATTTAAATGCAAAGGAGTGTGAGGAAAGGACGATGGAGTTTTTGGACGTAAACGGCGCCAAGCTAAAGGATCTTGCTCAGCCGCTGCGCGTTGCGATCACGGGAGGAAGCGTAAGTCCGTCGATTTTTGAAATTTGTGAAATTTTAGGAAGCGACGAAGTTAAAACGAGAATTTCAAATTTAATCAAAAAAGGATTATAAAATGGCTAAAGTAAACGTTGAAGCGGCTTTGAAGTACCACATAGGCGGTAAAATCGGAACGAATGTAAAAACCCCGTGCGCTACGGCGGAGGATTTGGCGCTTGCATATACGCCGGGCGTCGCGGAGCCTTGCAAGGTGATCGAAGGTGATCACGAGGCTGCGTTTAAATACACGAATAAGGCTAATCTCGTAGCCGTTATCACTAACGGCACAGCGGTTTTGGGGCTTGGTGATATCGGCGCAATCGCCGGAAAGCCCGTAATGGAGGGCAAGGCGGTTTTGTTTAAAAAATTCGGCGGCGTCGATGCTTTCGATATCGAGATCGACGAAAAAGATCCTAAAAAGATAATTGAAATTTGCAAAGCGCTTGCGCCTACGTTCGGCGGTATAAACTTAGAGGATATCAAAGCTCCCGAGTGCTTCGAGATAGAGCGCGAGCTGCAAAAAGCCGTCGATATCCCCATCATGCACGACGATCAACATGGCACCGCTATGATTACGGGCGCAGGGCTAATCAATGCAGCCCTTATCAGCGGCAAAAAAATCGAGGATATGAAGATCGTCGTAAGCGGCTCGGGCGCTGCTGGCATAGCGTGTGCAAAGATGTATCGTAATTTAGGCGCCAAACACATCATAATGCTCGATTCCAAAGGGGTGATCCATAAGGGTCGCACCGATCTTACCGAGCAAAAGAAAGAATTTGCCCTAGACACCGCAGATCGCACGCTAGAGGACGCGATGAAGGGCGCGGATATGTTTTTGGGCCTTAGCAAGCCGGGCGTTTTAACCAAAGAGATGGTAAAGACTATGGCGCCGCATCCAATCATTTTTGCGCTTGCAAATCCGGTACCGGAAATTTATCCAAGCGAGGTCGAGGAAGTAAGAAACGACGCGATCGTAGGCACCGGCAGAAGCGACTTTGCAAATCAGATCAATAACGTTTTGGGCTTTCCGTATATCTTCCGTGGCGCGCTTGACGTAAGAGCCAAAAAGATTACGGAAAATATGAAAATTGCTGCCGCTCGTGCGATGGCGGATCTTGCTCGCGAAGAAGTTCCTGCAGAAATCCGCAAGATGCTGGGCAAAGATAGCTTGAAATTCGGCAAAGACTACGTTATCCCAAATCCTTTCGATCCGCGCGTATTTGCCGTGATCTCGACGGCGGTTGCAAAAGCTGCGGTAGATGACGGTGTCGCTCGCGTCAAAGAGTTCGACGCTGCGGCTTATAAAAAGAGCCTAGAAGCCAAAAAGCTATGATTCCTTGCTCCTGCACGAGGCGAGATTAAATTTAAGAGGCGTAAATGAAAGATTTGGCTTTACTTACCGATTTTTATCAGCTTAGCATGATGCAGGGCTATTTTTTTACGAAGCCCGATCAGACAGCGGTTTTTGACGTTTTTTATCGTAAAAACCCAAGCGGCGGCGGTTACGCGATATTTTGCGGCTTAAACGAGGTTGTGGATTATATCGAAAACTTAAAATTTAGCGACGACGACATCGCATATCTAAAAAGTCTAAATTTCTTTAAGCCCGAATTTTTGGAATTTCTAAGAGGCTTTAAATTTAGTGGCGAAATTTACGCGATGGATGAGGGGCAGATCGTATTTCCGCACGAGCCGCTAATTCGCGTCAAGGCAAATATCATGGAGGCGCAGCTCATCGAGACCGCGATCCTAAATACTATAAATTTCCAAACTCTCATCGCTACGAAAAGCTCGCGTATAAACTTTAGCGCTCAGGGAGATTCGGTGATGGAGTTTGGCTTGCGCCGCGCTCAGGGGCGAAGTGCGGGCATCTACGGCGCAAAGGCTGCGATTATAGGCGGCTGCAGCGCCACGTCAAACGTGCTCGCCGCAAAGAAATTTGACGTCCCTGCGATCGGTACCCACTCGCACTCTTGGATTCAGAGCTTTGATAGCGAGCTGGAGGCGTTTCGCGCTTACGCTAAAATTTATCCAAACAGCGCGCTTCTGTTAGTCGATACCTACGATACTCTCGCAAGCGGCGTGCCGAATGCGATCAAGGTTTTTGAGGAGCTGCGCGCAAGCGGTCATAAGCCGCTTGGAATCCGCATAGATTCGGGCGATCTGGAGTATCTAACCAAGCAGGCGCGTAAGATGCTCGATGCGGCGGGCTTTGAGAACGCAAAGATCACCGCATCTAACGATCTAGACGAATACGCGATCGATCAACTCAAGCTTTTTGATGCCAAAATCGATAGCTGGGGGATCGGCACGAGGCTTATTACGGGCGGAGATAGTTCGAGTCTCGGTGGCGTGTATAAGCTAAGCGGTATCGAAAAAGATGGCGAGATCATAGCTAAGATCAAAATTTCAAATGATCCGCGCAAGATCAACAACCCCGGCTACAAGCAGGTCTTTAGACTCTACGACAAAGATAACGGCATGGCGCTTGCCGATCTGATCGCGCTTGATGAAGAGAGCATAGATGAGAGCGTGCCGCTTGAAATTTTCCATCCGCTTTACACCTACAAGCGTAAAATTTTAACGAATTTTAGCGCGCATAAGCTCTTACGTCCCGTTTTCAAGGAGGGCAAATTCGTAGGCGTGCGCCGCACGGTAAGCGAGATCGCGCGTTTTAGCAAGGAGCAAAAGAGCAAATTTTGGCTCGAGCACCTTCGCAATGTCCATCCGCAAAGCTACAAAGTAGATCTCTCTCAAAAGCTTTGGGATATCCGAAAATCACTCATCAACGAGTGTAACCTGAATTTAAAGGAGAAATATGTTTAAAGTTCTATCGTGTGCCGCTTTGGCGTTATTTTTGCTAGGATGCGGCTCAAACCAGCTCCGCCAATCCCCGGATAGCGCTATGAATAAGCAAGCACAGAGCGAAAAAACCATAACTCAAGAGAACTCAAAGACCTTCTATTTCGTCGATGACAAGGGCAAAAAGCTTTCGCTTAGCTCAAACGACGATTTCAATACCGCCGTGTTAAAGGACGATAGCGGCAAAAGCTACGACCTCAAGCGCGAGCGCGCCGCCGACGGCATCTATATGGAGAACAAAGACGGAGTGAGCATCCACTTCAAAAAAGGTGAGGGCATAGTGGAGTTTAGCAAATACAAATCCATCCCGATCACCGAGGTCAAATAAACTTTAAAATTTTTGGTTAAATTCCGATTTAGCGCCGGAATTTAACCTCTTTTCCTGCGCTAAATTCGGAGAAAGTTATGTTATTAGGCAAAATCGATTATCTAAATTTGCTCCCTTTTCACGTATTTTTAAAATCCCTTCCGCTGCCGTCTTATGTTAAAAAATCGATAGAATTTAAAAAAGGGGTGCCGAGCAAACTCTGCGCCGATCTTTATTTTAGGCGCATAGACGCCGCGGTAATCTCCAGCATCGAAAGCCGCCGCGCAAAATACCGCAAGCTGCCTCTTGGAATTGTCGCAAAGCGCGAAGTGTTAAGCGTACTCGTGCGCAAAAACTCGGCGCCCAGGCTCGATCCCGCGTCGATGAGCTCAAATATGCTAGCTCGCGTGCTGGATCTTAGCGGCGAGGTGCTAATCGGCGATAATGCTCTAAAGGCGCTGCTTTTGCAGGACAAGGATAAATTTTACGATTTGGGCGAAATTTGGCAGCAGCGTACGGGCTTGCCCTTCGTTTTCGGGAGGCTGTGCTGCGTGAAAAACGAAAAAGCTTACGCGCGCCTGGCGGCGAAATTTTTACGTTCGCGCATTAAAATTCCAAGATATATCCTGAAAAGCTACGCCTTTTCGCGCGGCATAAAAGAGCGTGAAATTTTAAATTATCTGAAATTTATAAGCTACAAAATCGGCGTCCGCGAGGAGCTGGCGCTGAAAAAATTTATCGCTAAAGCCAAAAAATTAAAATTTAATCCGGTTCAAAAGGAGGAACTATGAAGTCTTACATCGACGGCTTGCTGCTAAATTTAAAGCGTGCCAATCCCGGTCAGGAGGTCTTTATCCAGGCATCGACCGAAATTTTATACTCGCTCATACCGCTTTTAAAGCGCGATGAGCGATACGTGAAAAATAAAATTTTAGAGCGCATTTTGGCGCCCGAGCGCACGATGATGTTTCGCGTCGTCTATATGAGCGACGGCGGCGAGCCCTGCGTGCATACGGGATATCGCATAGAGTTCAACTCCGCTCTGGGTCCTTACAAAGGCGGTCTGCGCTTTCATCCGAGCGTAAATTTGGGCGTTTTAAAATTTTTAGGGTTTGAGCAAATTTTTAAAAATTCCCTCACAGGTCTTAATATCGGCGGCGCAAAAGGTGGCGCAAATTTCGATCCTAAGGGCAAGAGCGACGGCGAGATTATGAGATTTTGTCAAGCTTTTATGCTTGAACTTCACCGCCTAATCAGCTCCAATACCGACGTGCCCGCAGGCGACATCGGCGTGGGCGGTCGCGAGATCGGCTATATGTACGGCGCGTATAAAAAGCTCACCCGCAGATTCGACGGCGCTCTTACGGGCAAAGGGCTAAGCTGGGGCGGCAGTCTTGCGCGCACCGAGGCTACGGGCTACGGATCGGTCTATTTTGCAAACGAGATGCTCGCTACCAGAGGTGATTCTCTGCACGGCAAAATTTGCACGATCTCGGGCGCCGGCAACGTCGCGATCTACACCGCCGAAAAGCTATATCAGATGCAGGCTAAGCCCGTTACAGTAAGCGATTCTACGGGTTTTATCTACGATGCCGAGGGAATTGACGTAATGCTTCTTAAAAAATTAAAAGAGCAGCTGCGCGTAGGGCTTTGCGAATATATTAAAGAGCGTCCTAACGCAAAATTTATCCCAGTTAGTGCTTATCCTGAGGGGCGTAACGGCGTGTGGAGCGTGCCGTGCGACGCCGCATTTCCGAGCGCTACGCAAAATGAGATTAGTCTGCAAGACGTAAAGACTCTCTATGCCAACGGATGTCGCATGGTTTGCGAGGGCGCGAATATGCCAAGCACGCTTGAGGCGATCGATTTTATGCTCGCGCAAAAAGACTTTCTTTTCGGTCCTGCCAAAGCGGCGAATGCGGGCGGCGTGGCTACGAGCGGGCTTGAGATGGCGCAAAACGCGCAGATGGCGTCGTGGAGCTTCGAGGAGGTCGATAGTAAGCTGCGCGAGATCATGCGCCACATATTTCGCACCAGCTACGAGACCTCGAAGGAATTCGGCGCGGAGGGCAACCTCGTGCTAGGCTCGAATATCGCGGGCTTTCGCCGCGTAGCCGATGCGATGCTGGATCAAGGTTTGGTTTAAGCTCAACTCGCTTTATTTTGTCAAAAGCGGCAGCTCGCTTTTAAATTTAAGCTTTTTAAATTTACGGCGAGCTTTTTGGCTGCGGGGCTTGATAAAATTTCAATAGTTTGCGCCTAGGATATAGCCGCTCATCGCTATAATTCATTCTGCGCAACTTGCGCGCTGCGTAAATTTAAATAGCGCCAAGCAGTGCGGTTTTAAAATTTTAGCTCGTCGTAGCGATACTTTTAAAATTTAGCCGCAAGCATGACAAAGACCGCCCAGCCAAATTTCATCTTTAAATTTGGCTGGTAAATTCCGCCCGTTAAATTTAGCTTTGAAATTTGACGCTTAAAATTTAAGTCCGAATCCGCTTTTAAATTTAGCCTAAATTTTATCTCAGCTCGCCCGCGCAGCGCGAAAATTTAAACCGAGCACGGGCTGAGCGTTTACCGCAATTTGGCATAATGGCGCAAATTTTATCCAAAGGTTGTAATATGAAAAAATTTATGATTTTGCTCGCCGCTGCGGCTCTGTCGCTTGCGCATGCGGACGTGACGGATATCCTAAAGCAGGGCGCGGACGCGCTTGGTACGACTAGGAGCGGAAGCTACAAGGATCTGCTCGCTTCCGCCGCAAACAGCGCCGCAAGCGAGCTCGCCAAGGGCTACATCCACAGCAAGACCGCTAAAATCGAACTTCCTCCTTCGCTGAAAGCGGCTGCAAAGCTTGCGAGAAAGGTGGGCGGCGATAAATGGGAGCAGCAGCTCGTCGCGAGTATGAACGATGCCGCTACCAAGGCGGTGAGCGGCGCGAGCAAGATATTTTTGCAAGATCTGAAATCGATGAGCGATGCCGACGTTAAAAAGCTCATCGGCGGCGGTGACACCGCGCTTAGCGAGTATCTGCAGAGCAAGTCGGGTGCGAAGCTACGGGCGGTTTTTAGACCGATCGTAAGCGATATGATGAGCAAAAACAGCTTTGCAACGGCGTATAACGGGCTAAATTCCTTCGCGCAAAACAAGATCGCGAGTAACGAAGCAGTACAAAATATCGCGCGCGGGCTGGGCGCGAGCGAGTATCTGCCTAAGCAGGGCGAGGATTTGAACGATTACATCACGCAAAAGACGCTGGATGGGCTATTTGCGGTGATGAGGGAAAAAGAAAGCGCGCTTCGCGGCAGCGCCGTCGGCAAAGGTGCCGGGATTTTAGGCAAGGTGCTTCAATAAAGCTCGCGGTGAGGCTTTGGCGTAAATTCCGCCGTATAGCTGCTTATAATTGCTTTGCGCCGTAAGTTTGGGCAGTCTAAAGCTGCGCGCAAAGCACCCTCTCGTGCAAGACAGCTGTTTGAGTCAAAGTAGGCGTGCGGCGGAATTTAGAGGTTTATTTGTCGCGCGTTTTCGCGCGATCGATTTTATACGATAATCTTGCTGCGAAGTTAGTCTGCGAAATTTAAAATTTTACAAAGCTTTAGGGATTTGAAATTTTAGAATTTAATGCGGTGTTTAGATGCGCGCATAAATTAGCGCCTACATCTGAAATTTTAAAAAACGGCGAAGTATTGGGGTAGTAGGGCGGTAACAGATAAGCGCGTAAGACTAAAGCAAGAAAGCCGTCTTGTAAATTTCGCTTCTTTCATATCTCACTTTATGTTCCGCAAAAACCGGTTTACTCATTAGTCCTATTATTTTCCGATTCCATTTTTCTTAATTCTTTAAGCGCTCTATTATAGACATTGGCTTGCTTGCAAACTCTACCTTCGGCAGCAATATATCTTACTAAATTTATATCATTTGTATCGATTGCTATCAATAATCTACCCATAAGCCTTTCCTCTACAAAAAACGTATAATCGCACTTTGCACACAAATTACTTTCATAAATTATAAATAATAACAAAACTACTACGGCGCAAATTATAAATTTTAATGCTTTAACCATATTTTCTCCTTGTGTGTATTCTTGCCCGTATATTGATAATGTCGATTGGCGAGGCATTATATCACTTCTTATTTTTAAATTTAAATCTCTTTCGCTTAATTTTTATAAAATTTTCCAGCTGTTTATCGGTAAAATTTAAAACCTCTTTTCGGTTTTGCAAATTTACGTAGGTGTGCCTTATATCGCAGCATCTATAAAAAATATATTTCCAATTTTTAATTAGCCAGTCTGCTTCTACCATATTTTTATCTGTTTTAAATAAAAACGGCAAAACCCATAAACCCGCCTTGTAACCGCTAATTACGATCAATTTTATAAAATTTACTCCATCATCGTCTTTTGCTTTTACTACGACAAAATTTACATTTTTCTCATATGGATAGCCGGATTTTCTACATTCGATAATATCTCCGAGCTTGATCCTTCCACGAAATTTCAAGAGAGGAATGCTAAATTTTTTTATTAGATTCCTCTTTATGCGTCTATTGCGTCCGAATTTATCCCTAGGTTTTGTCAGTCTGAAACCGGGGATTGTTTCGTCGCAATCTTTTAGTTCATCGCTACTAAGATAATTATCAGAGCATATAAATACCTCCTGGGGGCTCGCATTGATGCCGAAATTTGCTAAATTACGAATCAATTGCCCCTTATCCACTACAAACCCCGCTTTACTTGATAGCATCTCGCTAGGAAGCTCAAAATATCTGTTATTTTTTAAATTTAAAAGGCAAGGATTTTCTGTCCAGAAACATCGCTCATCGCAGACCATAAGCTCATCGTCGTTAAATTTTATAATATCGCCTCTTTGTAAGTCATTGTCGAAGGTTGATATTGGTAAGATAGTCATTCAAAGTCCTTTTGCTTGCTAGATTGAACATGTTCATAATAAATTTTTCGTTATTTGTAATCGCTAAATTACACCTCGATAACCACATCGTTATACTTTTCATAAAGCCTCGGCTTTAAAATTTTATCACGATACTCTTTGCCTGCCTTAGTCATACATATCCAATGGCTAAATCTGCTCCAGGTATCGGGATTCTTCCAAGTTATCTCTGCTTTGGGAGTTATGTTCTCCTCCTCTAAAAATTTATACTCAAAAAAGAAATTATCTCTAAAATAGATCCACTTCTCATAAAGCGACATACCTAGATCGATCTTGGATAAATTCGTATCGAAGTCAGCCCATTTCTTTCTTAAATTTTCGCCCTCTATGCCGAAGTCTATCATACCCCCTAAAAATAGTTGACCCATTACTCCGAAGTATTCTCCCGCGTATGTCGGATAGGCTGAAATTTCAGGATTATCTTCGTCCGCTAGCTTATAGTCGCTTCGGATAATCCCATATAGTTCAAACCATTCGTACCAATCAAAGATTTCATATTCAAGGTAATCCAAAATATCTTTTTTTCTGGTACCGGGAATTTGAGCTAATATGCGAATAAACGAATCCATCCAGCAATCAAATCCTAAAGCCTTATAAAGTTCTTCATCTTTGTTAAAAACCCAGCCGTATAGTTCATTCAGTTTTAAAATTTTAAATTTCATAGTATCTCCTTTCTAAATTTAATCGGTTGGCGATATTTTATTTGCATAATCTAAAGCTTTATCCAATCCTCTTTCTTTACGCCGAATTCAAATTCAGCCTGTTTAAACGCGCCCTCTATACTTTCATGATAGGTATCGGTTTGCTCCTTCTCCGATTCGTTGAGATAGAACAGATAAAATCCGCTGTCGCCGCCATACTGGATGATACTTAAAGCAGATGGCTGCGGCAGAATTGTATCGCTGTCGTAATGAGCGGTGTTTCCGGTGGCCATGAAACTACTTTCGGGTAAATTTTATAGAGCTCTTTTGGGCGTTTTCCTCGCTAAATTTTAATCCGTTAGCCATTTTACCACGTATTCCAGTAATTCCTCTAAATTCTCGGCTCCACAACTTCCTTTGAGTTCGTTTTCCGTGGCATTGACGAAAAACCAATCCTCGTCATCTCTATCGATATTTATTTTGATCGGCTTTTTCCCGCTCTCGCCATCGATTTCAATCCACCAACCGGGATTATCGACCGTTTCTAGCGTAAGGCCATATTCATGCTCCCATTCTCCGTCGCATTTGGAAGCGTACCAGTTTTGTATGAGTTTTAGATTACTCATTGCTCCTCCTTTAATTTCATAAATTTCAAAATTCTCGATTTGTTAGGCTCTGATATTGCAATTGAAGCAGGGCTTCCTTGCTATTTAAATTTAATCGCTTATTAGAAATTTCTTTTCCACGCCATCTTCCTTTATGTCGATTATCTTCCACCCCGGTCTATTTAAAAATTTTATAGCTTTTTCATCCAGTTCGGACAATGGCTCCTCGTGATTAAATTTGGTTTTAAAGTAATATAAGAAAAGATCGCCCGTTCGATTTTCATCCATAAGCTGCATTATGCACCTATCGTTTGAATCGCCGCTACCATATCGGTTTATCATCATAAACGGCTCGCAGCTGTTATGAAACGGAAAGCGACCGAAGTTAAAAAGATTGCCGACGAGCTCAAATACAAGGACAAAAAACAGAAACAAAATGAATAGTTTGACCATTCTGTGTTTCACAGCGGCGCTCCTAAGCTTTGAAATCAAAAATTCGTTTGTGTTTTAAATGCCAGACGGTATTTGCGCTTAAGTCGCGGGTGCGTCCAAGCGCTAGTAGCGGCGGTCGGGCGCAAAATTTACGACGCTATCTCGCTTTTTGCCGCGCCGATTGCAGCGGATTCGCTTTCATCCATGATGATGAGCTGTTTTGCGCGCTTAATCTTGGCATCGTCGCGAAACGCCGCGCGCACCTTGTCCATGCCGGTGTAAAATTCCTTCATCAAAACAAGGCACAAATACGCGCCAAATTCCGTCGTGCGGATGATCTCGCCCTCGATCCGCACGGCTCCTGCAAGCCGCAGTAGGCTAAGCTCTCTGCCCAGTTCGCGGCGCAAATTTAGATCGTTTGCGGCGTTAAATTTAGCGATATTGATCTCGCCGCTAAAAAGCTCAGTCAAAAACAGATATTTCGCGCGCTCGGATCTGTTAAAATCGCAGGTGGCGATGACGGTGCTTTCGTTTTTATGCACTCTGCTTGCGTAGTCTTCGAGGTTAAACGCATTTACGAGTAGCCTGCCGCCTAGGAAACTAAACGCACCGCTTCCGATGCCTACGTATTCGTGGTTTGTGCCTACATACTCGTCGTTGATGTTTGATTTCTCGCGAGCGAAGGCCCATGCGTTGCTGCGGTGCCAGCTCGCAAATTCCTTGCAGATGATGGAGTAAAATTCCTCCTCGCGGTCTATGTTGCTAACGCCGAGGCTCCGCGCTATTTGATCGCGCATCAAAGGCGATTTCATCAGCGGATATAGCGTGATCTGCTCCGGTTTTACCGCTTTTGCCGCTTCGATGTCGCGAAGTAAAATTTCGCGAGTTTGAAACGGAAAGTTAAAGATCAGATCTAGGCTTAAAATCGGCAAAATTCCGACCGCTCGGGATAGCTTTTCTTGCAGAATTTCGCCCGAGCCGAATTTGTCGTAGCGTGAAGCTTTGCGTAAAATATCATCATCAAAGCTCTGCACTCCCACGCTTAGGCGGTCTATTAGCCCGCGAAATCGCAGCAAGCTCTCAGGCTCGATGTGGTTGGGATCGCTCTCGCACGAGACCTCTTTGATGCTAAAAAGCGACTTGGCAAGCTCCAGCGTGCGCGCTAGCTCCTCCTCGTCGATGAGCGTCGTGCCGCCGCCTACGTAAAGCGTCTCAAAGTCGTAGCCTGCGTCCTTCGTGCGCTGCATCTCTACGCGTAGCGCGCTAAAATACGCCTTGCACGCGCCGCGTTCGTAGGCGTATTTATGAAAGGAGCAGTACGGGCAAAACGTGTGGCAAAAGGGCACATGCATGTAGAGCATATATTTTTTATCGGGGTTTGGAATTTTAGCGATATTTTCCTGCGTGATGTCGATTCTAAGGGAGTTGTATAGGGATTTTTGCATAGTTTCGGCGGCGTATTTTTTGGCGAAGCTATGTACCATTTGACTGATAAAATTCATAAAACTTTAACCTTTTTTAAACTTAAAAATTAATTTCTGAAGTTTATCGAAAACTAACTTATAAATTTATCAATAATTTAATAAAAAGTGTAGCGCCGCCATATATATTAGCGTAGGAAGCGCTATCGTAACGAGGGAATTGCGAAATTTAGCATGCACGACAAACGCTATAATCAGGCAAGATAGCAGCGTCGCCGTTTGCAGCACATCCGCGCTAAAAGCTCGCTCGCCTGAGAAGCTAGGCAGCATCGTCTTAAGCGCATAGATCGTCAAAACGACCATTATCAAAAGGCCCGAGTTTTTCTGCAGATACGATAAGCTTGGACTCGCGGTCTTTTTCTTAAAAAGTAGCAGCGGCAAAAATCGCGTCAAAATCGTAGCGAGCGAGGCCAGAAAGATATAGGGCAAAATTTCCACTACCTGCTCCTTTTTAAGAATTTTCGCAGCCTGCGTCCAGTGCGTGAAGGTCGCTCGAAGTATTTACGAAAGAGCAGCAAAACCGCAGTGCCGAAAATCAGAGTGCCGAATAAAAAGTATTTTGTAGGAAAGATAAAAAGCCCCGCAAATGCGCAGGCAAATCCTAGCAATAGCACTTTGTATTGCGGGTTTGCTTTAAAAACTTCATAGGTTAGCATCGCAAAAAGCGCAGTTAGGCTAAACTCGACTCCGCTAAAATCAAGCTTTAGGCTTGCTCCCAAAACAGCCCCCGCAACGACGCCCGCGATCCAGTAGGACTGATTTAATACCGCGGTTAGATTATAGAGTAGATCAAGCTCTTTTAGCCTTTGCGGCGTTACGGGCTGTTCGCCGCTAAGCTCCTCGGGGCGCAAAAACGCGCGCGCTTTTAGCAGCGCAAAGGTTTCGTCCGTAAGGGCATATACGGCGTAAATTTTATGACGCACGAAGCGCAGCTCGTCCAACAGCGACATCGTGTAGAAAAAATGGCGAAAATTTAGCAAAAACGCCACGACGAAGGTATCTACGAGCGAGGCGTGGGTTACGATGAAGGCGATCAGCACGAACTCTACGCTGCCTGCGTATATCAGCAGCGAGGTTAGCGCGAGCGCCCATACGGGCAGGTCTTGGCTGATGCCGTAGATACCAAACGCCAGCCCCAGCGGCACGTAGCCCATCATCACGGCGAGGGTGGATCTGAAAATTTCAAATTTACTCATAGCTTTCCTAAATTTAAAAGCGCGATTGTAGCTAAAATTTTATTAAATTTTACAGGGCGTGCGGGCGAGATCTGTGTCGCCGCTAGCGAGTTTTATGCGGTGAGGCGCCGCAAGAGGAGCTGTAAAATTTGCTCGCTTCGGCGCTGTAAAATTTTAAAATTTAGCCCGCATAGAAATTCGCGAAATTTTAAAATTTCGGGGAGTGGATTTTTAAATTTAGCCTAAAATACGTGGCGCAAAAGCACGAATGCAAACGCCGAAAGCAGCGCCGAGACGGGCAGGGTGATAATCCACGCTAGCCCGATCGGCTTCATCAGCGACCAGTTCGTGCTGTGATTTACCAAGCCGATTCCCAAAATCGCGCCGATTAGCACGTGGGTCGAGGAGATCGGAAGCCCCAGCACCGATGCCGCCATGACGACGACGGCGCTTGCGAGCTCGGCACTAAAGCCCGAGGCAGGGTGGATTTTCGTAAGATTGGTGCCTACGGTGGCGATTACTTCTTTGCCGATGAACCAAAGCCCCGCTATGAGGGCTACTGCGAACATTATCATAATCTGCTGCGGCACGGGAGTGGAAGGATTGATACTATTCGTAGCCATCGTATCGATGATGGCGGCAAACGGACCCACGGCATTTGCGATGTCGTTGCTGCCGTGCGAAAACGCAAAGCCGCTAGCGGTGAGCACCTGCAGCCAGCTAAACATCAAAAACGCGGATTTGTTTAAATTTGAGCGGCGCAGGGTTTTAGCGAAAATAAACATCAAAAGCCAGGTAATCAGCGTTGACATACCAATGATCAGGTAGTTGTAAAAATTCGTAAGCCCGAAATTCAGATTATGCAGCCCCTTAAATATCAGCATCGCCGAGATCACGAAAGCACCGATACCAGCTACGGCAGGGATTCCGTACTCTAGGGCTTTGTGGGATTTGAGCTTCTCTTTTTTAGCGTCAAGCTCGATCACCTTTTTATAATACTCGCTATCCAGCTCGCTTGGATCGAAATCGGGATCGCGCATCGCGTAAATATCGTGATTTAGCGCCTCTGCATAGGCGATCTTTTGAATGTCGTCCAGGGTCTCAAAGGTCTTTTTATGCAATTTGCGGAGAGATTTTTTTTCGCGCTTTATGCGGTCGATCTTTATTTGAGCGTAGCGGTTGTAATCCAAAATATAATGTTTGATGAGCCAGAAAATTCCAAAAGAGATCACTCCGCCCAAAATCGGCGAGAGTACCCAAGAGATCGCTATTTTGCCGATTTTATCCCACTGCACGAGCCACAATGCGGAAGTCTCTGCGGTATTAAGCAGGGCGCCTAGCGTAAGCCCCGAGCCCACGATACCGCCTATGATAGCGTGCGTAGTGGATACGGGCAAACCCTTTCTGCTGGCAAAAAGCAACCATGCCCCCGCCGCAAAAAGCGCGCTCATCATTACATAGATAAAATCCCTAGGATGCACATCCATTTTGCTAAGATTGATTATGCCGCTGCGGATCGTCGAGGTTACTTCGCCGCCTGCGATTACCGCGCCGCTTGCTTCAAATACCGCCGCGATACAAAGGGCTTGCGCGATGCTAAGAGTGCCGCTTCCGACGCTAGTGCCGAAGGAATTTGCCACGTCGTTTCCGCCGATATTAAAGGCCATAAAGATGCCCAAAAATACCGAAACTAAAAATAGCATTTTATCGCCGCTTCCTATAAAACCGAATCCCCAGATAAGAAAATAGATTGTTACGCCGCAGAATATGCCGTAGAAAATGAGACTTATCTTGCTAGATTTCATAGCTCTCCCTTAAAATCCGCGAAATTTTACCACACGCGCCTTAATCCCCACTAAATCGCACGGGCGAGGTATATAAATTTTAATTTTAAAAGCGAATTTAGTGGCGCGCGCTAAGCTTTATTAAATCAATACTTCGTTACAATCCACATTAAATTTTAAAACCGAGGCGAAAAATGTCTAGAATTCCGCTGCAAAGCCCGTATTTCGGAATATTCGTAATGCTAATCCTAGCTTTTTGCGTCTTTTCGCTCATCGTTAAACTATCCTCTTTGGTAGGCTCGCGTTTAGCAGATAGGCGCGACGAGCGGCTAAAGGGCGAAATTTACGAAAGCGGTCCCGAGGCCGTCAAACAGCCTAACCGAATGAACTCCCACTTTTTTTTGATAGCCGTGCTTTTCATACTTTTTGACGTCGAGATTATCTTTATGTTTCCATGGGCGGTAAATTTTAAAATTTTAGGCGTGTTCGGGCTCGTGGAGATGGCGTTTTTCATCGTATTATTAGGCATCGGTTTCATCTACGCCTGGAAAAAAGGAGCGCTAAATTGGCAGAGCATAAGATAAACTACGCGCGCGAAAACGGGCTTCCAGTAGTTCTTACCACCGTCGATAAGCTGATTGCGTGGGGCAGAAGTAACTCTTTGTGGGCGATGACGTACGGGCTTGCGTGCTGTGCGATCGAGATGATGGCGGCGGGTGCGGGCAGATTTGACTTCGATCGCTTCGGTACGATATTTCGCGCAAGCGCCAAGCAATCGGATGTAATGATAATCGCAGGCACACTTAGCAAAAAGCATGCCGAGTTTACGCGCCGCCTATACGACGCGATGCCCGAGCCCAAATGGGTCATCAGTATGGGTAGCTGCGCCAATACCGGAGGGATGTTTAATACCTACGCGACGGTGCAGGGCTGCGATCGCATAGTGCCCGTGGATATCTATCTGCCAGGATGCGCGCCTCGCCCTGAGACGCTGCAGTTTGCGCTGATGGTGCTGCAAAAAAAGATCCGCACCCAAACGCCACGCCGTGCACAAAAGGCAAAAAGGCTGATCTGATGAGAAAATTTAATCCCAAAGGCGATCAGAGTAAAAAAAATTACTACAAAGACAGATTTTTTATCCCCGAGGAAACGCCGAAGTTGGAGGTAGCCAAAAGCGATTTTAAAGACGATTTGGATGCGCTTGAAGGCTTTAAAATTTTAAACTCATACGTGGAATTTAACACCCTCGTGCTCTATGTGGAGCCCGCGCAAAATTTAGCGGCGCTACGTGCGCTTAAGAGCGCTGGATATGAAATTTTGTGCGAGCTAAGCGGCGTAGATTTTACCGAGGCTCGCGGCGGCATCGAGGTTTTTTATCAGCTTTTGGATATCAAAAGGGCGCGCCGCGCGCGGCTAAAGTGCTTCGTGCCGAATGAGAGCTTTTTGCAAAGCGCTGCGGGCATCTACAAAAGCGCGAACTGGGCGGAGCGCGAGCTATACGATATGATGGGCGTTTGGATTGAAAATCATCCAAATTTAGCGCGCCTAATAATGCCTGATGATTGGTTCGGATACCCGCTTTTGAAGTCCTATCCGCTGCAAGGAGACGAGTTTGCCAAGTGGTACGAGGTGGATAAAATTTTTGGGCGCGATGCACGTGAACGGATCGGCGAGGAGAACCGAAATTCCGCATTCGTGGATGAAAAAGATACCTTTAACTTCGCGCGGCTCTATCACGAGAGCGGTTATGGCGAGCCGCGGCCGCAAGAGAAAATTTTACAAGAATATCAAGAAGAGGGCGGCGTGCGCTTCGTAAAACGCGCTAAACGCGGAATTTACAAGATCATTACAAAGAGAAAATAATGCAAAATCGAAGCAAGCTAAGACCGTTTTTCGAAAACATCGAGTACGAGCGCGAGGGCGCGAATATGATCTTAAATTTCGGTCCGCAGCATCCAAGCGCGCACGGCCAGCTAAAGCTAGTGCTGGAGCTTGACGGCGAGCGCATCGTGCGTGCGCGCCCGGGCGTAGGCTATATGCACCGAGGCATCGAAAAGATGGCAGAAAATATGATCTACGCGGAATTCGTCCCTGTAACAGACCGCATCGATTACATCGCATCGGGTTCGAACAACTACGGCTTTTGCGCCGCGGTCGAGAAGCTCTGCGGCATCGAAGTGCCGCGCCGCGCACAGATCATCCGCACGATCTTGCTGGAGCTTAATCGCATCAGCTCGCACCTTCTGTTTTTGGGGACGCACGCGCTTGATATCGGTGCGATGACGGTATTTCTCTACTGTTTTCGCTCGCGCGAATACATACTTGATCTCATAGAAAAATACTGCGGCGCGCGCCTTACGCACAATAATATCAAAATCGGCGGCGTATTTTTGGATCTACCTAACGGCTGGCTAGAAGAGATGCTAAAATTTTGCGACGAATTCCCGAGCGATATTAAAGAATTTGAAGATATGCTCGATACGAATAGAATTTGGCTAATGCGAACCGAAGGGGTGGGTGTGATCTCGCACGAAGTGGCTCTTAGCTGCGGCTGTAGCGGAGTAACGCTGCGCGCTAGCGGGCATGCTTGGGATATCCGCAAAGAGGAGCCCTATCTCATCTACGACGAGCTTGATTTTGACGTGCCGTATGCGAGCGAGGGCGATTGCTACGCGCGCTATAAGTGTTATATGGCAGAGATGCGCGAGAGCCTTAAAATTTTGCGCCAGTGCGCCAAACACTATCCGCTGAGCGATCCGCAAATTTTAGCGATCGACCCCGCTTACGTAAATCCTAGCAAAGAGCAGATTATGACGCAGAACTACTCGCTGATGCAGCATTTTGTGTTAGTCACTCAGGGCTTACGCCCGCCCGTGGGCGAAATTTACGCCGCGAGCGAGAGTCCTAAGGGCGAGCTTGGATTTTATATCCGCTCGATGGGCGAAAGTCGCCCGTACCGCCTTAAGATCCGCACGCCGAGCTTTTGGCATTGCGCGGTCTATGAGGAAATTTTGCCCGGGCAGTATCTTGCCGATGCCGCGGCGATCATCGGCAGCACGAATATTATCTTAGGCGAGGTGGATCGATGAAGCGCTACGATTTAAGGCATCTGGGCGATAAATTTTTAAACCGCATGGGCGAAATTTTAAAAAATTCCGCTCACGGCGAGACGATGATCTTTATGTTTGAAATGGGCGATTTTAGCGCAGTTCAAAAAAGCGCAGATCTGGTGGAGGGGCTAAATTCCACGCTTTTAAGCTCGATCCGCTATAACCAAGTCGATTGGATGGTCGTCGCCAAAAAGGGGAGAGGATGAAAATTTTAAATTTCGCGTCGCTGCTTAGCCTGCAAAATCCCGCGCTCGCAGCCAGTTTTCAGAGCGCTGAAATTTTAAGCGTATCGCCGCTGCAAGATCCGCATCTTCCCGGCGAGCTGATAAAATGCGAAATCGGCGCGCAAAGCTTCGTGCTGGCGCTAATCTGCGCTAGTTTTTGCGACGAGCCCTATTTTGCGGATCTGGATCTGGAGTATCTAAGTGGCGAAAGCAGCGTGGGCGAGGAGGAGATCGAGCAGATCGCGGAGTTTTTACGGGGAGGCTGCGACGCGATTTTGATCGACGATGCGCTTATTAAAACTCATCCCGACGCCGAAAATATCAAAGCCTTTCTATCTCTCATAGCGGCGAAGTTCGAGATTAAAATTTTAAATTTACGCGGCGAGCGAGCGGATTTAGGCGCGCAAGAGCGGTTAAATTTAAGCCCGCTTAAAGAACCTGAGAATTTCGACGGCGCCGTGGTTTTTAAGCACGATGCGGACGAGCGGCTCATCGGCGGAAGGTATTTTTGCATGGTCGCAAAGATCAAGGGCGGCGATCGCGTCCGCATCAAGACGCCGCATTTAAATTTGGAAAAAGAATTTATTTTGGATGAGGAGCTAAAGGGCACGATCGCGCTTTTGGGCTCGGGCGGTCAGGGCTTTGGCGGTTATAATTTCGAACTAGCCGAAATTTCTAAGGTTTAAAATGGCAAAGATCACGATCGACGGAAAAGCTTGCGAGTGCGACGAGGGCGAGTATATCTTGCAGGTCGCGCGTCGCTGCGGCGTTTTTATCCCTGCGCTTTGTTATCTAAGCGGCGGTACGCCGACGCTCGCATGCAGGCTTTGTATGGTCGAAGCGGACGGCAAGCGCGTCTATAGCTGCAACGCCAAGGCCAAAGACGGCATGGTCGTTTACAGCCGCAGCCCCGAAATTGACGCCGAGCGCGAGGCGATCACGCAGGTTTATTGTATCAACCATCCGATGGCATGCGGGGTTTGCGATCAAAGCGGCGAGTGCGAGCTTCAAAATTTAGCCCATCTGATGCGCACAAATGCCCAAAGCTACGCTATCCGCGATACGGCGCGCGAGGTGCAGGATTGGGGTTATTTGAGCTATGATCCCAGCCTTTGTATCGTCTGCGAGCGCTGTATTACCGCCGCGAAAGACCGCTTGGGCGTAGATGCGTTTAAACTCGTTCCGCGCGGCGGAGACGCGCCGAGTAAGGAGCAAAAGGACGCAATGCCCAAAGACGCCTACGCCGTATGGAACAAACTTCAAAAAAGCCTAATCGCGCGGGTAAATGAAAATGATGATTGCGTAAACTACGGCGAGAGCGCGGCGGTTTGCCCGACTGGGGCTCTGGTAGAGAGCGCGTTTAAATACGTTTCAAACGCCTGGGAGTTGCGTCAAATCCCCGCTTCCAATCCACACAGCAGCGATTGCGAACTGCTTTATTACGAGGTCAAGCGCCGCGGCATAGGCGACCCGCGTGAAAAAATTTATCGCGTTAGCAGCGACATAAATTTTAGCGTTCTGCATGCAGGAGCGCGCTTCGGCTGGGATTTCTCAAACGAGCGGGCGAGCAAAAACGAAGCGGTTTTTAGCCGTATCGTGCGCGGCATCGAGGACGGCGAGATCAAAAATATTAAATTTAATAGTTTCATCACCAATGAAGAAGCGCGGATTTTAGAGCTTTTGCGGCAAAAATTTAAACTCGCTCTGATCAACGACGAAGCGCTTGCCTATCAAAAATTCCTGCGCGAATTTTCAAAGCTTAGCGGCACGAAATTTTATAATGCGGATTCGCAGACTATTAAAAATAGCGATTTCATCGTAGTTTGCGGCACATTTTTGCGCAGTGACGCTCCAAATCTGGGCTATGCGGTAAACAGCGCCTGCAAGCTAAATAAGGCAAGCGGGATCTATTTTCATCCGTTTTGCGACGAGGGGATTAAGGGCTTTAGTAAAAATTTCATCCATCAACCGCACGCTGTAGGGTTGGAGGCGCAGATCCTGCTTTGGATCTTGCAAAAATTCGGACATGATTTGCCTGAGTGGCTGGATACGAAACTTGCGGCGGAATTTAAAATTTCGCGTGCCGCGGCGAAGCAAAATTTAGACGAGAAATCCGCAGATTCGCAAAATCTTGAGAATTCTGCGGAGGCAAATGGCGCTGGGAACGTTGCGAGTGCGAGCGGTGCCGAAAATTCCGCAAGCGCGGACGGCGCTGAAAATTCCGCAAAAAATTCTGCGCAGAATTCCGAAAATGTTACGGAAAGTAAAATTTCAAATTTTGCCCGCGCGCTTGGTCTGGATGAGCAAAAAATAGATGAAATTTTGGCTAAAAAGGAGTATTTTTCGCTCATCATCGGCGAGGATTTTATCCGAACGCCAAATAGCGCTATGCTCGCGCGCCTGGCGGGTTTGGTGCAGCACTACACGCCATTTAAAGTACTAGTGGTGCCGCCACGCACGAATAGCCTTGGCGTCGCACTCATCTGTGAACTTAGCGCGCAAATGAGCGCTGGTGAGACGCTAGGCTATAACGAAGCGGGTGATATAAGCTTCGGCGTGCTGGAAGCGGATCTGGACGCGCCTAGCTTGGTGCAGCAGGAGGGCACGTTTACGAACTACGACAAGCGCGTAGTGCCTACGAATGCGGCGCTTGATTATCGCGGATACGAGCTAAACGACATCGCCTGTGCGCTGGGAGTTTGCGCGGAGCACGCGATCAGCTATACGTCAAGCTTGGGCGCGGATTTTGAGCAGGTTAAATTTGATGATTTAGAAAATTTTTACGACAACGGCGGCGCAAATCACCGCGGATATGAGCTGCGAAATGAGAAGTTCTCCGCTAGCGAGGAGGAGTTTGAAATTTCGCCTTCCGCGCCGCTTAGAGCAGGCGAAGGCGAAATTTTAATCTATGAGGCAAATCCGCTGCATCAATTTAATAAATTTAGCGGCGCAAGCAGCGGACTAGGCGAAGCGGGCGCGCTGTATCTAAGCCCTAGCATCGCCGAAAGCTTGGGCGTGAGCGCAGGCGACGTCGTTAAAATTTACCAAGCGGACGATGCGGGCCATAATGAAAAAACTAGCGGCGCAGGCAAAACTGGCGCTGCTGATAATGAAAGTGACAAGGGCGGCGCCGGTTATGCGAAAAAAGTGGATCGTGCAAGCGGCGCGCACAAAGTCGGCGCCTCTGATAATGAAAATAGCGAAAGCGGCACAGAGGGGCTCGTAAGCTTAAAGCGCGAAATCGTCGCTAGCGTAAAGATCGATCCAGGCTTTAGCGGGGCGTATCTGCCGTATTTTGATGAGAAACTACGCGGCGAGATATTTTTCAAAACCTCACGCTACGCAAGCGTAAAAATCGAGAAAATTTCAAATTCTAAAGGAGAGGGCAGATGAGCGATAGTGTATTTTATTTCGTAGCCACCGTCTTAAAGGCGCTCGTGATTTTAGCCGTCATCGCGCTGCTCTCGGGACTTGCGACTTACGCCGAGCGTAAGGTGCTTGCCTTTATGCAGCGCAGGATCGGGCCTTCTATGGTCGGGCCTGCGGGGCTTTTGCAGGTGGGCGCGGATATGATAAAGCTTTTTACCAAAGAGGACGCTATCCCTGCGCGAGCGAATAAGCTTCTTTTTAAAATCGCGCCGATCATATCGGCTACGGGAGCTTTCGTGGCGCTTTCGGTAGTGCCGCTGCTACCGGAGTTTACGATCGGCGGGCGGACGATACAGCCGATTTTAAGCGATATAAATGTAGGAATTTTATTCTTGCTCGGAGCTAGCGGCACCTGCGTTTACGGACTGCTGATCGGAGGGCTTGCGAGCTACAATAAATGGGGCACTATAGGCGCGTTTCGCGCGTTTTTGCAGATCACCTGCTTTGAGGTGATAAACGGGCTTAGCCTGATCCCTATCGTGATGATCACTGGCTCGCTCTCGCTCATCGACATCGTAAGCGCGCAAAGCGGCGGCATCGACAAGTGGTTTATCTGGAAAGAGCCCGTCTGCTTCGCGTTATTTCTGATCGCCGCTTTCGTCGAGTGCAACCGCACGCCTCTGTGTCTTACCGAAAACGAAACTGAGATCGTAGCGGGCGCTGGTACGGCGTATTCGGGCATGCGCTGGGGTATGTTTTTTATCGGCGAATATGCCAATATCATAACCTACTCCGTCGTTACGACGCTGCTGTTTTTGGGCGGATTTAACGCATTTTGGTTTATCCCTGGCGGCATTATGATGGTATTAAAATCAAGCCTCGTGTTTTTCTGCTTTCTATGGGCGCGCGCGGCATGGCCGCATCTACGCCCTGATCAGCTGATGGGGCTTTGCTGGAAAGTCTGCATGCCGTTAGCTATTGCTTGCGTGCTAATTACCGCGCTAGCGATCGTTTAAGGAAGGGCGCGATGGCAAGATACGCTCAGATCGACAAAAGAACCCCTATTAAATCCGGCGGCGATAAGTTTCGCAGATTCCTCTCCCGCACCTTTAACGGCGAGCTTTTCGTGGGGCTGTGGGTGGTGTTAAAAAATATGTTTAAGCGCAGCGGCTCGCACACGCTTCGGTATCCTATGGAAAAATTTGTTATGCCGCCTAGATATCGCGGCGTGCATAAGCTAATGCGCCTGCTAGAAAGCGGCAGCGAGCGCTGCATCGGATGCGGCTTGTGTGAGAAGATCTGCGTGGCAAACTGCATCGCGATGGAGACCAGCCTCGGCGCCGACGGCCGCAAAAAGGTAGATAACTACTCGATAAATTTAGGGCGCTGCGTCTACTGCGGGCTTTGCGCGGATGTCTGCCCCGAGATCGCTATCGTGCACGGCTGCGAGTACGAGCTTGCGAGCGAACAGCGCGCGTATTACGGCTTTAAAGAGGATCTTTTGATCCGAGGCGAAAATTTATGCTTAAACGGGGCGGCGCAGGAGTTTGCGGGCTACGGCAGCCTGGATGAAAACGCAGGCGCGCGGATCAAGGTGACGCCGAACGCCTATATAAAAAGCGACGCCGCAAGCGATGAGCTAAGCTCAAAGAGCGCGGATTCAAATTTAAAAAACAGCGCCGCGGAAAGCTCCAAAAAAGAGGGTGCCGCTAGCGATAAAATTCTATTTTCAAAGGGCGCGGGCTTAAGCGGCGAAATTTTATCCAAGCGGCAAGACGTGGGGCGTGCAAGCTTAAAGGAAAGTTCCGCCGCGGACGCCGAAAATTCTAAAGAAAATTCCGTTACGGACGCTCAAAATTCCGCGCCTGATTCACAGCGAAATTCCAAAGAAAATCTCGTCTCTCAGAGCGCCGAAGATTCCGCTACGGATAGTAAAAATTTGGCGGAGAATTCTAAAGAGAGTTCCGTTGTGTCGCATGCTGAAAATTCTGTCGGCGATTCTACGGAAAATTTTAAAAATAATTCCGCTACAAACGACGATTCTTCGGAGAATTCCAAAGAAAATTCCGCCTCGCAAAGCGCCGAGGATTCCGCCGCGCAGGGGGAGGAGCAATGATACAAACGCTTGCATTTTATTTTTTCAGCGCGGTTTGCCTGGCGCTTTTCGGCATCAGCGTTTTTAGCAAAAACGTCCTTTATGCCCTTAGCGCGCTGGCCGGCGGTATGGTCTTTATGAGCGGATTTTTCTTCTTGCTGGATGCGGAGTTTTTGGGCGTAGTGCAGATCATAGTCTACACGGGCGCCGTGATCGTGCTTTACGGCTTCGCGCTGATGTTTTTGGGCGCGGATAAAAACGTAAACGAGCCCAAAAAGGGGGCAAGGCTATTTTTCGCGCTTAGCGGCGTGATTGCATTTTTGCTCGTGATTATCGTGCTCGGCGCAGTGGTTGCGAACAACGTAGAAACGCTTAAAATTTTAAACACCGACGATACCGAGGCGCTTGGGATGATTATCTTTACGAAATATCTGGCGATTTTCGAGCTTGCCGCCGTGATGCTGCTCGTGGCGATGATCTGCGCTATCGTGCTTGCGCATAAGCAGATGGACGCGAGCCTGAGCTACGAAGAGAGCGAGGGATAAAATGGGTCTAAATCACTATCTGATCGTCGCTGCGATGATGTTTGGGCTCGGGCTTGCGGGTATGATGAAGCGAAGAAATTTGATAATGCTCTTTTTTTCGAGCGAAATTTTATTAAACGCCGCAAATTTAGCCCTCGTCGCCGTGGCGAAATTTTACGACAATATAAACGGCGAAATTTTTGCGCTTTTCATCGTAGCGATCGCCGCGAGCGAGATGGCCGTGGGGCTTGGGCTGCTCATCTTGTGGTATAAGAAAACGGGCAGCATCGAACTTGACAGCTTCGTAAATTTTAAAAATCCTTCCAAGGATGGACCGGATGCTTGATACCGTTTTTGTGTGGCTTTTAATCGCCCTTTTCGCACCGCTTGCCTCGGCGATCTTCGCAGGCGTTTTCATTCGCGCCAAAGACAAGATGTTTATTGGCGTAATCTGCTCGGCGCTGGTGATTTTAAGCACTATCGCGTCGCTTGCTTTGATGGAGCTCGTCTCTGACAACCGCCTAATCAGCGTAAGCTTAGCCGATTTCATAAGCACCGGATTTCTGGACGCAAAATTTAGCTTTCTCATAGATAGCGTAAGTGCGGTGATGATGGTGGTCGTAGGTATCGTTTCCAGCGTCGTGCACGTGTATTCGATCTACTATATGTGGGAGGATGAGGGATTTGCTAAATTTTTCAGCTTCCTGGGGCTTTTCGTATTTTCGATGCTGGTTTTGGTAACGAGCGATAATTTTTTAGGGCTTTTCATCGGCTGGGAGGGGGTCGGACTTTGCTCGTGGCTGTTAATAGGCTTTTGGTACGACAGGAGCAATTACAGCTGGTGCGCCAATGAAGCTTTTATAATGAACCGTATCGCAGACCTTGGGATGCTGCTTGGAATTTTTCTGATCTATTTAAATTTCGGCTCGCTGCGCTACGAGGTAGTGTTTGCGAACGCAGCGAGCTTGGAGCCTGAAATTTTAACCCTGATTGCAGCGCTTTTATTCATCGGCGCGATGGGCAAAAGCGCGCAGTTTCCGTTCCATACCTGGCTTGCCGACGCGATGGCGGGCCCGACGCCCGTATCTGCGCTCATCCACGCAGCGACGATGGTTACGGCGGGCGTTTATCTGGTGATCCGCGCAAACGCGATTTTCGCGCTCGCGCCCGAAGTAAGCGGCTTTATCGTCTGCTTGGGCGCTTTCGTGGCGGTCTTTGCGGCGTCGATGGCGCTGGTTCATAACGATCTTAAAAAGATCATCGCCTACTCCACGCTTTCGCAGCTTGGCTATATGTTCGTAGCCGCGGGGCTCGGGGCGTATTGGATCGCGCTATTTCATCTGGCGACGCATGCGTTTTTCAAGGCACTTCTATTTTTGGGAGCGGGTAACGTAATGCACGCGATGAAAGACGATCTAAATATCCAAAATATGGGCGGATTATATAAGTTTATGCGGCCGACGGCGATTTTAATGTGCATAGGCTCGCTCGCGCTTTGCGGATTTTATCCGTTCGCGGGCTTTTTTTCAAAAGATAAAATTTTAGAAGCGGCGTGGAGCGCGGACGCGTATTTTATCTGGGCGCTGCTGTTTGCGGGCGCCGCGATGACGACGTTTTACAGCGTGCGCCTAATAATGCTCGTGTTTTTCGGCAAGCAAAAATTTACCCACCATCCGCACGAGGCGAAAGGCTTTGCCCTCATCGCGATGGGCGTATTAGCCGTGCCTGCGGTGATCGCAGGCTTTTTCGAGCACGATTTTGCTGAGTTCGTGCTTAGCATACTGCCGGGCTTTAAAGCTTCGATCCCGCACGGCGTAGAGGTAATTTTGATCGCCCTAACGCTAGCGATGATAAGCGCGGTGGCGATCGGCACGATTTGGATATACGGCAAGGGTAAATTTAGCCAAAATTTAAAGAACTGCAAATTTTATAAAATTTTGATCGCGCAGTATTTTATCCCGCAAATTTACGAGCGCGTGATCGTGCGCGGATACGCTAAGCTTAGCGAGATCTGCGCTAAATGCGACGGCGCGATCATAGACGCCAGCGTTGATCTGATCGCTCGCGTGGCGGTAAAAAGCGGCGAAGGTGCGGATCGCGCGAGCAATAGCGGAGATTTGAGCGCAAATTTAAGGTGGATGGTTTTGGGATCTTTCATTTTGCTGATTTTGGCGTTTGCGCTGTGAGGTGGGCATGGAATACTTTTTAAGTTTGGTTATATTTTTTCCGGCGGTAGCTGCGGTTTTGGGCTTTTTGATCGACGAAGCGAGCATTAAGACCTATGCCGTTACGATGAGCTTTATAGAGTTTGTGCTTTCGCTCGTTTTGTGGATACTCTATGAGCCGGTGGACGGCATCGCGTTTAGCGTGCTGCACCCTTTCATAAGCGAATACGGCATCAACTACTTCATCGGCGTGGACGGAATTTCGCTGTTTTTAGTGATCCTAAGCACGCTGGTTACATTTTTGGCGCTGCTTAGTCTAAGCATTAAAGAGTGCGCCAAAAATTTAATCATCTGCATTTTGTTTTTAGAGATGACGATGGTGGGCGTTTTTGTGGCGCTGGATGCGATTTTGTTTTACATCTTTTGGGAGCTTTCGCTTATTCCGATGCTCTATATCATCGGCGCATGGGGCAGCGGCAAGAGAATTTACGCCGCGGTAAAATTTTTCATCTACACCTTTCTAGGTTCGATGTTTCTACTCGTAGGGCTCGTAGCGATGAGCTATTTCTATCACGAGGCTACGGGCGAGTATAGCTTTAATATCCTAGACTGGCAGAGCTTGTCGCTGCCGCTTAGCACGCAAATTCCTCTATTTTTGGCATTTTCGGTCGCTTTTGCGATCAAGACGCCTTGCTTTCCTTTTCATACCTGGCTTCCGTACGCGCACGGGCAGGCTCCTACGATAGGCTCGGTTCTGCTTGCTGCAGTGCTTCTTAAGATGGGCACCTACGGCTTCGTGCGATTTTCGCTGCCGCTATTTCCCGACGCGAGCGTGCATTTTAGCGGGATAATGTGCGCCGTAGCGATCGTTATGATCATCTATGCAAGCTTCATCGCCTTTGCACAAAAAGACATCAAGCAGGTTATCGCGTACAGCTCGATCGCTCATATGGGCGTCATAATGCTTGGAATTTTTTCAATGAGCGCAGAAGGGGTGAGCGGCGCGGTATTTTTGATGATCAGCCACGGCATCGTAAGCGGCGGGCTTTTTATGCTCGTAGGCTTTTTATACGACCGCAGGCACACGAAGCTTTTCAGCGAGTTCGGCGGGCTTGCGCGGGTGATGCCGCTTTATGCGTTTTGCTTTTGCGTCGTGCTGCTAGGCTCGATAGGCCTTCCGCTTACCATCGGCTTCGTGGGAGAATTCCTAAGTCTTGCGGGGATTTTTAAAATAAGCTTTAGTTACGCGCTTTTGGGCGGACTCGGCATAATAATGGGCGCGATCTATTCGATGAACCTTTATAAAAAGACCTTTTTCGGCGCGCTCGTGCATGAGGAGAATAAAAAGCTAAGCGATCTAAACAGAACCGAGCTTTGCTCTATCATCCCGATCTGCGTGCTGGTGGTAGTGCTCGGCGTCGCGCCGAATCTGATGTTAAAGAGAATCGAGCCCAGCGTGACGCAAAGCCTTGAGCTGATGTTTAATAAAGCCTCTCAAACCGCGACTCGTGCCTATATGGAAAAAGCAAATTTTAAGGTAAGAAGCGATGCAAAATAATCTTTTAAATTTAGCCTCGATCGCGCCTATGGCGATGCTCGGAGGATTTGCCCTGCTGATGCTCGCAGTTTCGCTTTTTGCGCGCACGCTATCGTATAAATTTTATGCTGTCATCACGATACTGGCGCTAGCTCTGGGCTTCGGGCTTGTTTTTGGATACAACAGCGGCATACGCGGGCTTTTCGACGTGATGCTGGTGGACGGAATCGCGACGCTATCGATGCTTATCATGCTCGCAGGCTCGATATTTTTCATCTTTCTGTCTTTGGGTGCAAGAAGCGCGCATGAGTACTACACGGCGGAGTTTTTCGTGCTGTTTTTATTCGTGCTCGTGGGCTATGAGTTTATGGTCGCGAGCGAAAGCTTAATGATGATCCTCGTTGGGCTTGAAACAGGCTCGCTGGCGCTTTATACGTTAATCGCGCTTCACAACCGCGCCAGATCGGTAGAAGCGGCGCTAAAATACTTCATAATGGGCGCGCTGGGATCGGGCTTTTTCGCATTCGGCGCGGCGATGTTTTTTCTATCGACCGGCTCTATGGAAATTTCAAACATCGCGCAGATCGCCAAGAGTTCAAATTTACAAACCAACGTCTTGCTTTTCGCCGCCTGCTCATTTATGATCGTCTCTATAGGATTTAAGCTCTCGCTGATCCCGTTTCACACCTGGACGCCCGACGTTTACGAGGGTGCGAGCTCCGCTATGGCGGGCTTTTTGTCCGTCGTGCCCAAGATCGCGGGCTTTGTCGTTGCGATCAGGCTGTTTGAAGCGCTGCAAAGCATCGGCGTGCAGTGGCTAAACATCGTGCTCTACGCCGTAGCGGTGCTTACGATGAGCTTAGCGAACCTTATGGCGCTCGTACAGCGCGACGTCAAGCGGATGCTTGCTTTTAGCTCCGTTTCGCACGCGGGCTTCGTGCTCTGCGCGATCGTGATCGGCTCGACGCAGGCAAACGCCGCACTTTTCAACTACTGGATACTATATGCCGTCGCGAACCTCGGCGCGTTTGCGTTCATTTGGTGCGTGCGGGAGAGGCGCGCACGCAGCTTTGGGTCTGGGCCCGAAGTTAGCGCGGAGGGTTTGAAATTTTGCTACGAAAACAGCGCGTCAAACGGGCAAAATTTTAAGACGGAGCCTGCTTACGCGCGCGACGACGGGCTAAATTTTAAAGCCGAAGCGGACGAGAGAAATTTTAAGCTCGAGGATGAGGTCGGCAAAGGAAATTTCAAAACCGAGAGGTTTGAAAAAAATTTTAAATTTGACGGTGGCGCGCGAGGTGGAGATATTAAAATCGACCGCGGCGCGCAGACTAGGAGCCGTGCCGATAAGTCCAGCGCCAAAATTTGCGCGCAAAGCTCCAAGTTCGCGGCTCGCTTCGAGCATCCGTTTGAGAAATTTGACGGTCTGATCCGCACCCATCCACTCTTTGCGCTATGCGCAGCGATCTTCATGCTCTCGCTTGCGGGCGTTCCGCCGTTTAGCGTGTTTTGGGGCAAGATGTATCTGCTAAGCGCCGCGGTCAATTCGGGCTACTTTGCTCTCGCCGTTATCATGGCGGTAAATAGCGCGCTCGCGCTGTATTACTACCTGCGCCTCATCGTGCGTATGTTTTTGCACGAGCCGCGAAAGGACGCGGAGCTTGACGGCTCGCTGGGAGCGGTCTCGGTGCAGATAAAATTCGCCGTCGTGCTAGCTAGCGTGGCGTGCGTGCTGGCGCCGTTTTTGGTGAAATTCCTAACCGGCGCGGTAAATAATTTCGTCTTTTTAAGCGGGTATTGAGCTTAAATTTTAAGCGCGAATTGAACCCACCGCGCTTTGCCAACAAGGAGAGATATGTTTTTGGGCGAGCTAAGTGCTGACGGCTACGGTTTTGCGCTGCTTGATGTGCGCGATTTGAGTGAGTTTTTAAAGGAACGAAAATGCAGAGCAAAAAAGCTTCTAAGCTACTGGGACGCGCACAAGCAGCTGTTTTATGACGCCGTAAAGGGCGCTAAAGCTTTACCCTTCTACCCGCTTACGGTGCGCAGCTATGAGATCTTCGTTTGCATGGACGAGGAGTTTGCGCTGCCTGCGGGCTACGAAGTGGCTTTCAAGCGCGATAAGCTGTATTTCGCCCCGCAAAGCGGCTCCGCGATCCTAGCGAGCTTCGATGCTTTGCAATATCGTTTCGATAAGCTAAAAAGCGGCGAACTCGAGCTAGGCTATGAGTGCCAAAGCGGCGCTGCGGGCAAGATACGAAAATTTAATTCCACGCTCAAGCTCGGCTTGCAAAGCGGCACTTACGAGCTTTGCGTCGTTGGGCTAAAAAACAGCTCGCAGCACCCCGAGAAATACGGTTACGCCTTTATTTTCAAGCGCAATGCAAGCGCGGAAAATCAAAATTTTGATAGGCTTGATAACAATAAATTTAGCTTTGATATTTGCGAAGGCGATTAAATTTGACCGAAATTCTGCGTCACGCAAGGCCTCGGCGCGCCCCGCAAAATTTTAAAGATACGACCGGCGCGGTAAATTTAAATCTAAATTTTACTTCCTTGTCTCACTTTTTTCTAGCAAGCGCACAAATTTTGATAAATTTTGATTTTAAATCTCGCGGCGGAGGAGCTTTAAAATTTCACGCTCCAGCTCTTGCGGTGGCGCCGAAATTTTATCCGCAAACTGCGAGCGGTTGAAGGTGCGCTGGCGCTTTGCAAGCTGTACCGTGTGCAGGCTTACGAGCTGCTCGCACTGCACCCGCGTGATCTGTCCGCGCAAAAGCTGCCCGCACTCCTTTAGCCCGATACAGCCTAGCGCCCTGCACTCCGCACCGTAGCGGGCGAATAAAAACTCCGCTTCTTCTAAAAGCCCGCGCTCAAACATCGCCTTCGTGCGCGCTTCGATGCGCTGTGCAAGCCACTGCTTAGGCGCGTCGATCTCAAAAATTTTAATATCCGAAATGACGGGCGGGGCGGTGTTTTCGTGCAAAAATTTACTTGGCGTCTCGCCGCAAAATTTATAGATGCTTAGCCATTTTTGTAAACGAAAGCTGTCCGCCGCGCTAAGCTTTGCGGCAAATTCCGGATCGATCTGCTGCGCTAGAGCGTAAATTTCATCGTTTGAAATTTCATTTTTAAAATCGGGAACCTTCGGCGCCAGACCGCTTAGCATCGCTTTTAGATAAAATCCGCTGCCCCCAGTGATTATCAAAGGCGCACCGCTACGCTCTGCAAAAGCCCGCGCGGCCGCGTACTCTTTTATAAACTCGCCGACGCTGAAGTACTCGTTTGGGTAGATTAAATTTACGCCGAAGTGCTTGATCTCGCGCAGCTGCTCCTCGCTTGGCTTAGCGCTTGCGATGTCGATTTGCCGGTAAATGCAGAGCGAATCCAGGCTCAAAATCACGGCGCCGGTCTCTCGCGCGATACTTAGTGCAAGATCGCTTTTGCCGCTTGCGGTGGTGCCGATGATCGCGATCTGCGGGCTTGCGTGCGAGTTTTGATTCTGGTTCAAGGCGTTTCCTTTCGTAAATTTTTCGTTCAAATTATATCAAATTTAGAGCTATTCTTACTTTTTTTTGATACAATGGTGCCCAAAATAAGGGACGAAATGGCTAAATTTAAAGAAATTTTATCCGATATCAACGAATTAATAGTTTTTAAACACTCGGTTTTCGCGCTACCGTTTATCTTTACGGCGATGATTACCGCGAGCAAGCTGCAAAACGGCTCGATATGGTTCGGCTGGAAGTTGCTTTTTTTAGGGACTTTATGCGCGGTGAGCGCAAGAAGCTTCGCTATGGCGCTAAATCGCTACTTGGACGAAGACATCGACCGCGCCAATCCGCGTTGTGCTTCGCGCCCTAGCGTGGACGGACGGATCGGGCGCGGCAATTTACTGCTTTTCATCATCGCAAATGCAGTGGTTTTCATAGCGGTTTCGGCGCTTATAAATCCTTTGGCGCTTAAGCTTTCGGTGCCGATTTTAGCGGCATTGGGGGGGTATTCATATTTTAAACGCTTTAGCGAGACCGCGCATTTAATGCTCGGCTTTTGCTTAGGGCTTGCGCCGATTGCCGGAGCGATCGCCGTTAGCGGCGTAATTCCGCTATGGTCGGTGCTACTATGTCTCGGGGTAGTATTTTGGGTAGGCGGCTTTGACGTGCTGTATTCGCTTCAAGATATGGAATTTGACCGCAGCAATGGGCTTTACAGCATCCCTGCGCTTTACGGCAAGGAAGCCTCGATGTTTATCTCTAAAATTTTTCACGCCGTGGCGGTGCTTTTTTGGCTGCTGTTTTGCGCGGCGGCAAATTTAGGTTTTTTTGCCTATCTTGGCGTGGCTGCGTGCGCGACGATCTTGTACTTTGAGCATAAGATCGTACGTAGTGATTTTAGCAAGATCGATCGCGCGTTTTTTACGCTGAATGGCTATTTGGGCATCGCCTTTTTTGCTTTTATTTTTGTAAATTTATTTTAAGGAACCCCTATGGATCTTAACACCATCATCATTTTAGGACTTTGCGTCGTTATATTTTTAATGTTTTTCGTCATATATTTTAAGGATAAGCAAGCGGATAAAAAATTCGAGCGCTTCGATCAGGTTCTGACCGACGCTATGCAGGAAAACTATCTGCTTAAAAAGAAGGTCGAGGAGCTAAAAGAGATGATCGATTCGGGCGGCAAAGTCGCTCCCAATATCGATATAAACGCGATTGCCGACGTAATCGACGAGACGATAGAGCAGAGGCTAGATGTAGTGCCTACGATGATCGACGAGCGGGTAGAAAAGCAGATCAGACCGCTACTAGATCAGCTTAAAGAGCTCATCGGCTCGGTAAGAAAATAACGAGAGCAATATAAAAATAAAATTTTGCAAAATCGCTTTGTTTTTTATATAATCGCCGCAAATTGATATTAAGGCAAAATATGCTAATTGATAAATTTGGACGAACGATCGATTATTTGCGCATTTCAGTTACGCAGCGGTGTAATTTCAGATGCAGATATTGCATGCCTGCTACGCCGTTTAACTGGGTGCCGCGAGAGAATATTTTAAGCTTTGAGGAGATGTTTTTATTCGTCAAAGTTGCGATCGACGGCGGCGTAAAAAAGATCCGTATCACGGGCGGCGAACCACTGGTGCGAAAGGGGATCGAGGATTTTATAAAGATGATCGCGGATTATGCTCCAAATATCGATCTTGCGCTTACCACTAACGGATATTATCTCAAAAACTACGCGCGCGCCCTTAAAGACGCGGGGCTAAAGCGCATCAATATGTCGCTTGACTCGCTGCGTCCGGAGCGAGCTAAATTTATAGCTCAGCGCGGCGTGCTTTATAACGTCCTGGAGGGCCTTGACGCCGCGCTTGAAGCGGGGTTAAAGGTTAAGCTAAACACCGTCGCGCTAAAAGGGATCAACGACGACGAGCTTATTTATTTGTTGGAATTTGCCCGCGAGAAGGATTGCCAGATCCGCTTCATAGAATTTATGGAAAACACCCATGCCGGCGATCTTACGGGATTAAAATCGAGTGAAATTTTAGATATTTTAAGGCGTAAATTTATCTTTACCGCTCTGCCGAAATCTCAGAGCTCGCCCGCGTCGCTTTACGCGCTCGGGGACGGCTACACCTTCGGTATCATCGATCCGCACAAACACGATTTTTGCGAGAGCTGCAACCGTATCAGACTAAGTGCCGAGGGGCTTTTGATCCCTTGTCTTTACTTCGAGGACGCACTAAGTATCAAAAAGGCGGTCAAAGAGGGCGACATCGCCGCAGCCGCCGAAATTTTGGCTAAAATTTTAGCGAATAAGCCCGAGAAAAATCGCTGGCAAACGGACGCTTCGAATGAAATTTCAAGCCGCGCTTTTTACGAGACGGGCGGATGAGGCTCGTAGAGAGCTTTTTAAGTATCCAGGGCGAGGGCAAGTATGCGGGCAGGCTCGCGTTTTTCTTTCGCTTTGCGGGCTGCAATCTGCGCTGCGAGGGCTTCGGCGGCGAGCGCATTTCGCCAAAAACGGGCGAGACGCTACGCGGCTGCGATACGATCCGCGCGGTATTTACAAATCACTTCGAGCACGAAGAAATTTTAAATTTAGCCCAGCTTTTGAATAAAATTCCAAATTTATTCGCTTCGTCCTGTTCCCTACCTGCTTGCTCTGCATTAGGTTTTTGCGGCGCCACCGAACCTTTTTCTAAAAGCGATACCTTAAATTTCGCCGCCGCGCAAAGACTTCCCCGCCAAAACGGTAGCGCAGAAAAATCTTTAAATTTAACGAGCGAAAATTCTTTAAATTTCGCGGCGCAAATTTCCTCAAATTTAAATCTGCATAGCTCCGTCTCGCCACAGAGCGCTAAGCTTTACCAAAAGCCGATCGTCGTTATTACAGGCGGCGAGCCGCTACTGCACCATAAAGAGGCGCTATTTTACGAGTTCGTCTGCGAGCTGCTCGCGCGCGGATACGAAGTGCACTTCGAAACCAATGGCACGATTTTCGTGGATTTTGAAAAATTTCCCGCCTACAAAAGCTGCGTCTTTGCGGTCTCGCCTAAGCTTTCAAACTCCGCCGAGCCGCGCGAACGCAGGTTGAGCTTCGCCGCGCTGCGAAGCTTAAAACAAAACGCAAAAGATAGTTTTTACAAGTTCGTCATCTCGCCCGAGTTTGACGCGCAGCCCGAGATCGCTGAAATTTTAGCGGCGTGCGAGAGCGAGGTTTATTGCATGCCGTGCGGCGCAGATCGTCGCGAGCTGGAAAGCGGCGCGCAATTTTGCGTGGATTTTTGCCTAAAAAACGGCTATAATTACTCCGATCGCCTGCACATTAGAATTTGGGGCGAGAAGGACGGGGTATGATAATCAGGAAATTATACGAATTCGAAAACGCTCACATCGTGCGCCTGTGCGGCTCGAAGCGGTGCCGCACGAGCATCCACGGTCACTCCTACAGATGCGAAATTTTGCTTAGCTCAAATTTTTTAGATGAAGCGGGTATGGTTTATGACTTCGGCTACATGAAGCTCGGTATTCGCGAGCTTATCGATAGTTTCGACCACGCTACGACGATCTACGCGCGCGATGATGCGGGCTACATCGCGGATCTTAAAAAACACAGTGCGCGCTGGGTACAGATACCGCTAAATCCGAGCGCGGAGCAGTTTTGTAGAATTTTTTTCGTTCTAATCGACCGACTTTTGAGCCTGACTCAGATGCAAAACGGTGAGCGCGAAGTAAAGCTTCACAGCGTCATCGTGCACGAAACGGCCACCGGCTACGCGCAGTGCTTCCGCGAGGACGCCTACAACGCGCAGATGGGCGAGATCGCGCTGGATGAGATAGAATTCTCGCCCGCCGTGCGCGAGGAGTGGAGGCAACCTGAGCTTTGGCAAAAGCTGCTACGCGGCGAAAAAATCATCTATCCAAAGGATTGCTGATGAGAAATTTATTTAAATTTGGCGCGGGGCTCGTTCGCATTTTTGCCGCGTGCGCAATCTTTGTCTGCGCGCTTGCTTTGGGCGGTTGCGACGATGAGAAAAAGGACGCCCTGCAAAAGCCGCCGGTAGATAGCGAGGTGCCGAAGGACGTGCCTATCGCGCCTAGCGAGCCTAAAATCGATATAAATGCCGATATGCCGCCGCTTCCGGTGACAGAATAAGGCGGAGCATTGAAAAATCTGCGTCTAAATTTGAAAATTTTTAAAATTTGCGTTGTTCGTATGCGGCGCGCAAGCGCGATTTTAGCGCCGTTTTTGCCCGTGCGATCTGCGCAAAGAAATTTTAAATTTCATAAAGCTCTATCCGCAAAATTTCATTCTTGGCGCGAGATACACTGCGCCAAATCGCGATTAGAAGGCAATGGGGTAAAATTTAACGCAATAAATATCCGCGACCGCTTTGAAAGGTTTTTAAAATTTCAAAGGCGCGGAACAGGTCTGTCTTATCTCGCGCCGAAAAAATTTGCGTTGAAATTCGGTCGTTTCGGCTCTAGCCGCGCAAAATTTTATTTCCTAAATTTAACTCCCTGGCGGAAGTGATGGATTATCTGTATCAAAGCGCCCTGAGCTTTCATAAATTTTTCGCGCTAGCTGTGGCGATTTTAACGATAATTTATCTGATTTTTACCCAACTTAAGATCGACGCGGCGGCAGAATTTTGCCCGCGCAAAGAGGCTTTGAATTCCGCCGCCTCCGCGCCGCAAGCTGAAAATTTAAAGCAAAAGAGCAGATCTGGGCTTAGATTTCTTAGGCGCATCAGGCTGTTTTTGCCGATCTATTATTCGTGTATCGCGGCGCTGATAATTAGCGGAAGCGTGATGCTGCCGGTGCTGCGTTTTGATCTGAGCTTTAAAATTTACTTTATGGCGGTCGGATCGCTAGCGATGATCGCGCTTAGCGCGGTATCATACAAACGGCTGAAAATAGCGTATCTAAGTCAAAACTTTGCGCCGTATCAGCGCAAAATGCGGGTGATTTTGGGGCTAAGCTTAGCGATAATTTTGATAGCGAGTGTTATTTGATGGTATATTTTTACGATAAGCTTGCAGGCGAACAGAGCCTAGTTTTGCAGAATGATCAGTTTTTGCACCTAAAGGCCAGACGAGCAAGGGCGGGCGAGCGCATAGACGTGCGAAATCTAAATGACGGGGCGAGTTATCTATATGAGATCGCCGAAATTTCGCGCAAAGGTGCGGCTCTGAATTTAGTTTTTAAAAGCTCGGTTTTTACGCCGAGCCACGATTTTTGCGTCGCTTGGGCGGTCGTCGAGAGCGCCGTGATCGAAAAGAGCCTGCCTGCGCTAAATGAGATGGGCGTCGGGCGGCTTGTTTTGGTTTATGCCGATCTGTCGCAGAAAAACGTGCGGCTCGATCTGCAGAGGATAGAGCGGATTTTGATCAACTCATCTCAGCAATGCGGGCGAAATTCCATCATGCAGATCGATGTTTTGGGCGGCTCGGACGAGCTCGCGCAAAGGTATGAAAACGTAAGCCTGATCGATTTTGGCGGCAAGAATATCGACATTTTTGGCGGCGATGAGGTCGCTTTCATCGGCCCGGAGGGCGGATTTTCGCCGCGCGAAAGGGAGAAATTTAAAAACGCCTATGCGCTTAATAGCCCTTATATTTTGCGCTCAAACACCGCGCTGATCGCAACTTGCGCGAAGCTGATGTTTTAAACGCTCGGCAAATTTTAAAATTTAAAGCCGCGTGCTTTAAATTTTGGAATTTAAAATTTGCTCTGCGCGACCTGTGATGTTTATCTGCGGCTTGACGCGCGGCGTGTATTTGCCGCGGCGCGTATTCGCGCGCTGTATTTTGCACGCCGCAATAAATCAAAATTTTATCTTCTAAATGCGCTAAATTTTAAAATTCTTCGCGCTTAAAAAGCATGATCGAAAAAAAATTGCCGCTTTGCCGAGAGTTTTTTAAAACCCTTTAAATTTGCTTTTTAGATAAAAAAGTTGTATAATCGCAACCTTTTAAAATCATCAAAAAGGATCAAAAATGAAAAAAGATATCCATCCGAACTTTGTCGAAACGACCGTTACTTGCGCTTGCGGAAACACTTTTAAAACGCGCTCGAACAAGCCTGAGATCCGCGTCGATATCTGCTCCAACTGCCATCCGTTTTTCACAGGCAGCGAGAAGATCGTAGATAGCGCGGGCCGCGTCGAGAAATTTAAGCAAAAATACGGAATGAAATAGTTGCTATATCTCATTCCTACGCCGATAGGAAATTTAAGCGATATCTCGAGCCGCGCGCTTGAGGTATTGCAAAGCTGCGAAATCCTAATCTGCGAGGATACGAGGGTTTCAAAAAAACTTCTAAATCTATTATCCGATAAATTTCAAATTTCATTTAAAATTTCACAGTTTTACTCGCTGCACACGCACAACGAAGCGGAGTTTTTCGCGGGTTTTGATGCGGCGCTTCTGCGCGAAAAAACTTGCGCATACGTAAGCGATGCGGGCATGCCCTGCATCAGCGATCCGGGAATTGCGCTCGTAAAATTTGCGCAACGAAGCGGCGTAGCTTACGAGGTGCTTAGCGGCGCAAACGCTCTGCTGCTCGCAGCCGCCGCAAGCGGACTAGTGGAGAAAGAATTTAGCTTTTTAGGCTTTTTGAATAATGACGGCGCGCAGCGCAAAGCTCAGATCCTAAATTTAATGCAAAGCCCCTATCCATGCGTACTTTACGAATCTCCGAAGCGCGTGATAAAGCTAATAGAGCAGATCGCGGGGATCGACGCGCAGCGCAAAATTTTTGCGATCAAAGAAGCCACGAAAAAATTTGAAACAAAATTTTTCGGTAGCGCCGCAGAGGTTTTGCTGAGCTTAAACGGCGCAAATTTAAACGGCGAATGGTGCATCGTGATTGACGGCGCGGGTGAGAAAAGCTTTGAAAAAATCACGCAAGAAGATATTCTGTCGCTTGAGATCGCGCCGAAAATAAAAGCAAAACTACTCTCAAAAATAAACGGCGAACCCGCCAAAGAAATATATAAAAATTTGATACGCTAAGTCATATTTTAACCGTTTTTCGCTAAAATCCCAAAATGATTATTTACGGCAAGCAGCTGTTTTTGCACCTTTTAAACCGGCATCCGCAGAAATTTATCCGCATCATCCTTGCTAAGGAGTGCGAGAAAGAAATTTTTAAAAAGATCGCCGCAACCGGTGTAAAGATCGAGCGCGCCGATGCTAAAAAAGCTCAAGCCCTCGCTCGCGGCGGCAACCATCAAGGCTTCTTGGCCGAGGTGGAGGAGTTTAGCTTCGGCGATCTAGCTAGCGTCAAAGACGATAAATTCGTGCCGATCCTTTATGGGCTTACCGACGTCGGAAATATCGGCGCGATAATGCGCAGCGCCTATGCTTTGGGCACGGACAGCGTGATCGTCGTCGCAAATAATCTAAATATGGCGGGCGTAGTGCGCGCAAGCTCGGGCGCGGCGTATGAGCTAAACGTCGTTAAGGTCGCAGACGGGCTTAGCGTGATAAACGAGCTTAAACAAAGCGGCTTTGAAATTTACGCCGCGAGTGCGGACGGGACGAGCTTTAAGGAGTTAAAGCTCGGCGCGAAAAACGCACTCGTAATGGGGAACGAAGAAGAGGGGATACCTGCTAGGGCGCTTAAAAAATGCGACCGCGCGGTATCGATAAAGATGCGCGAAGGCTGGGACTCGCTTAACGTAAGCGCGGCATTTGCGATACTATGCGATGGAATTTTAAATGGAAGAAATAAAAGAGAAGTTAAATAATACGGACGAGCAGGCTGAACAAACCGAGAAGCCAGAGCAAACACAGCAGCCAAAAAATAGCGATCTGGATGAATTAAAATCTATGGATCTGATCGAAATAGCGCGCACGACGCGCATCGATGCGCAAAATTTAGAATACATCATCAACAAAGACTTCGAGAAGCTAGCAAATTTTAATGTGAGGGGCTACATTAAAATTTTAGAGCGCGAGTTCGGGCTGGATCTGTCGGACTGGCTTAGCGAGTTTGAGAGCGCCAAAGCGAGCTTTGCGCCCGTTAAAAAGGCCAAAGTCGAGCAGGTCTATGGTCAAAGGGTCAGCCCTAATAAAAGCGGCAGCGGTTGGCTTTTATGGCTGCTTGCGATGGTATTAATCATAGGCGCAATCTTTTATTTTGGACTTTATAAAAGCTTCGGCGAGTTTTTGGGCTCGCTTTTATGGGAACAAAACAAAACCACCTACTCGGACGCTCCAATCGTAAATAACACTCAAAAAAAGCTTGAAAATATCGGTATCGACGTCGTTTCACACAACGCTACAGATGAAAAATTCGCACTAAAGTCAGATGCCAATGCAGCCGCTGTTGCGGATAAAAATTTAAGCTCGCTCAATGCGCTGGACCGCTCTATCAGGATCGAGCGCGCGAGCATTAAGACTGAGGAAAATTCTACCGACGAAAACGCTACTCAAAGCGCGCCCGTGCCGAGCAAAGATATCGTGCTTAGCCCGCGCGGTAAGATGTGGATTGGGATCATTGATTTAAAAAGCGGCAAGAAGCGCGAGATGGTCATTAATGCCCCTTACGTCGTCGCTTCGCAAGGGAATGAGGAGCTGCTAATCTCTACCGGTCACGGGATGTTTGAGCTCGGCAAAGCCGATGGCAACGTAACTTTCAGCGAAAGAAACACTCAAAAATTCCACGTCAAAGATGGCAATATCACTAAAATTTCAGCCGATGAATTTCTGCGCCTAAACAAGGGCAAAAAGTGGTAAAATCCTCGCTCTCGCGCGGTTTTTGCTCGTAGGATTTCGCCGCCGCTGAGAGTAAAATTTCGGCTTGCTGCGGCGAGTGCGACCTAAATTAAACCTAGGAGCGTAAATTTAAAGAGTTTTAAAATGCGCTGCGTTGGATAAAATTTTAAACGGCATAGGTAAAATTTAACGGTGCGAATAAAATTTTAAGCGGTGCGGGCGCTTGTGGTAGCGCGCTAAATTTAAGAAGCATTGTCCATGGCGCCCTGCAAAACGAAGGCCCTGGTCGTTTTGATAGGACGCAAATTTAAATGTCGCGCCAAGGGTCGCGACGCGATAAATTTAAACGATCAACGCGCCTCTGCGCCTCCGCGGTTTTAAAATTTTATGTGGTAAAATTTTAAAATCGTCTTAGCGATATAAAAGCGCCGCCGCATCGCCGCTAAGGCTTGAAATTTTGCTTCCGAGCGGCACGTGTAGATCGCGGCGTTTAAGGCGCGAAATTTTAAATATGGCTTGAGAATTACTTTAAGATGAGAGGTTTGAGATGTTTGACGAAATTCGTTTTTCAAAGATCGAGCGTTTGCCCAATTACGTTTTTGCCGAAGTAAACGCCATAAAAATGGCGGCGCGCAGAGCCGGCGAGGATATAATCGATTTTTCGATGGGTAATCCCGACGGCAGGACGCCGCAGCATATAATAGACAAGCTTTGCGAAAGCGCGCAAAAGGACAAGACCCACGGCTACTCCGTAAGCCAGGGCATCTACAAGCTGCGACTTGCGTGCGCGAATTGGTACAAGCGCAAATACGGCGTGATCTTGGATCCCGAAAGCGAGATCGTCGCCGTGATGGGCTCTAAAGAGGGCTTCGTGCATCTAACTAGCGCGATCGTAAATCCGGGCGATGTCGCGGTGGTGCCCGATCCTGCGTATCCGATCCACACTCAAGCCTTCATCATCGCGGGCGGTAATGTCGTTAAAATCCCGCTTGCCTATGATGAGAATTTAAATTTTAATGAGAATAAATTTTTCATCGATCTGCAAAAAACTTTCGACGAGAGCATTCCGCGCCCAAAATACGTCGTCGTAAATTTCCCGCACAATCCTACGACGGTCGTCGTGCAAAAGAGCTTCTACGAGCGGCTCGTAGCGATGGCGCGACAGGAGCGGTTTTATATCATCAGCGATATCGCTTACGCGGAGATCGCTTTTGAGGGTTACAAAACGCCGTCCATTTTTGAGGTTCAGGGTGCGAAGGACGTCGCAGTCGAGGCGTACACGCTCTCTAAAAGCTACAATATGGCGGGCTGGCGCGTGGGTTTTGTTAGCGGTAATAAAAAGCTCGTCGCCGCGCTTAAAAAGATCAAATCTTGGTTTGATTACGGCATGTTTACGCCGATACAAGTAGCCGCCACGATCGCGCTGGACGGGCCGCAAGAGTGCGTAGAGGAGATCCGCGCGACCTATGAGAAGCGTAGGAATTTTCTGATCGACGCTTTTGCGGACGCGGGCTGGGTGATCGCTAAACCTAGCGCGTCGATGTTTGCGTGGGCGAAATTGCCGCCCGCCGCAGCTCATCTAAGGAGTATGGAGTTTTCCAAGCAGCTTCTTACCAAGGCGCGCGTCGCCGTAAGCCCGGGCGTTGGCTTTGGCGCGGCGGGAGACGATTACGTGCGAATCGCTTTTATCGAAAACGAGAATAGAACCCGCCAGGCCGCTAGAAATATAAAAAAATATTTGAAAGAGATCTGATGAAGGTAGCGATTTTAGGCGTCGGCACCGTAGGTAGCGAAGTTGCAAACATTTTGATCAAAAATAAAGATATTATCCTTGCGCGCGCGGGCGTTAGCATAGAGCCCGTAATCGGGCTCGTGCGCGATACGAGTAAAAAGCGCGACGTGCAAATTCCGCTTAGCAGCGACGCGCAAAGTATCATCGAGCGCGACGATATCGACGTTTTTGTAGAGCTTATGGGCGGGGTAGAAAAGCCCTATGAGATCGTAAGCGAAATTTTAAAGCGTAAAAAGGCGGTCGTTACCGCAAATAAGGCGCTTTTGGCTTATCATCGCTATAAACTTCAGGCTTTGGCGGGCGACACGCCTTTTGGATTTGAAGCGAGCGTGGCTGGCGGAATTCCTATCATCAAAACCCTGCGCGAAGGGCTAAGCGCCAACCGTATCGAAAAGATCATCGGCATCGTAAACGGCACGAGCAACTTCATCCTTACGAATATGATGCAAAAAAACGAGAAATTTGAGGACGCGCTAAAGCGAGCTCAAGAGCTCGGATACGCCGAAGCCGATCCTAGCTTCGATATCGGCGGATTTGACGCGGCGCATAAGCTTTTGATCTTAGCTAGCATCGCATACGGCGTGCACGGAGACCCGGAAGATATCTTAATCGAGGGGATCGAGGAGATCACGCAGGAGGATATCTATTTTGCGCGCGAATTTGATTTCATAATCAAGCTGCTTGCGGTAGCTAAGCGTGCGTGCGACAACAAAGTCGAGCTGCGCGTCCATCCTGCGCTCATTTCAAAGGATCAAATGCTCTCAAAAGTAGACGGCGTGATGAACGGCGTGAGTATTTACGGAGACTGCGTCGGCGAGAGTATGTATTACGGACCGGGTGCGGGCGGTAGCGCTACGGCAAGCGCGGTTATAAGCGATCTCATCGACATTGCGCGCGATAACAAAAACCCGATGCTCGGATATAAAATTTTGCCGAGCGAAAATTTTATGCAAATTTTGCCGAGCGAGCAGATCCGCACAAAATATTATTTCAGGCTGCGCGTGCGCGACGAGAAAGGCGTACTTGCGAAGCTTACAAACATTATGAGCTTAAACGATCTTTCGATCGACAGCTTTTTGCAAAAGCCGAAACTCAAAACGGACGAGGAAGTGACGCTGTTTTTCACGACGCATACGTGCTGCGAGAAGGACATAAAGCGCGCTATAAGCGTGATTAGCGGCGAAAATTTCATCACGCAAAAGCCTTTTATGATCAGGATCGAAAGCTAAGTTGAGCTTAAAAGAATACATTTTCGGCTTTGCCTGCGAGGACCGTGCGGCGGAATTTTTACGCGGCGAAGGATTTGAAATTTTAAAGCGAAATTTCCGCTGCCGCTTCGGCGAGATCGACATAATCGCGCGTAAGGGCGGAATTTTGCACTTTGTAGAGGTGAAGGCTACGAGCGGCGATTACGACGCTGCAGAGCGCGTGACTGGCGCCAAGATGGCTAAAATCTTAAAAGCGGCGGAATTTTATCTGATGAGCTGCGATACGGACGAGCCGTGGCAGATCGACGTAGTGGAAGTTTATCCAAAGCAGATAAAATTTATCGCCAACATATCTTTTTAAATTAGAATTTTTATTATTTATTTAAGATAGTTAACTATAATCCGCAGAATTTTAATACAAGGAGAACATTATGGGAAAGTATATAGAGCTTACTTCGGAGAATTTCGACGTTACTAAAGAGGGTGTCGCGCTAGTCGATTTTTGGGCGCCTTGGTGCGGGCCGTGCCGTATGATCGCTCCGATCATCGAGGAGCTTGCGAACGACTACGAGGGCAAGGCTAAAATTTGCAAAGTAAATACCGACGAAGCGCAGGATCTTGCGGTGCAATTCGGCGTTCGCTCGATCCCTACGATTCTATTTTTCAAAGACGGCGAGCTAAAAGCTCAGCTCATCGGCGCGCAATCTAAGCAGATCATAGCCGACAAACTAAACTCGCTTCTGTAAATTTTAAAAGGGCGGCTTTCGCCCTTTTTTCTCCCACTCATCGTTTTATTAATTAAATTCGTAAATTTAACGCCCGCGGCTTTACTTAATAAAATAATTAAGGAGAAAAAATGTTAGATTTAGCAATTATCGGCGGCGGCCCTGCAGGGCTAGCGGCGGGGCTTTATGCTACAAGAGGCGGTTTAAAAGACGTCGTGATGTTTGAGATGGGGATGCCCGGCGGGCAGATCACCTCAAGCTCCGAGATGGAAAACTACCCTGGCGTCGCTGTGGTGACCGACGGGATGAGCTTTATGGCGCCTTGGCAGGAGCAGTGCTTCCGCTTCGGCTTAAAGCATGAGATGGTGCGCGTGCTGCGCGTCTCAAAAGACGGCGACGGAAATTTTACGATCTATCTCGAGGGCGATCAAACACGTCGCGCACGTGCCGTTATCGTCGCTACGGGCTCTACTCCGCGCCGCGCGGGGATTGAGGGCGAGGATGAGTTCTTCGGTCGCGGCGTCAGTACCTGCGCGACTTGCGACGGGTTTTTTTACAAGGGCAAAGAGGTTGCCGTCCTCGGCGGCGGCGATACGGCGCTAGAAGAAGCGCTGTATCTGGCTAAAATTTGCTCCAAAGTATACCTAATCCACCGCAGGGATGAGTTTCGCGCCGCACCTTCGACCGTGCAAAAGGTGCGCGAAAGTGAGAATATCGAGCTCATTACAAGCGCGCTCGTAGAGCAAATCAAGGGCGATGCAAGCGGCGTAACTGGCGTCGTAGTCAAGGATAAAATTAGCGGCGTCGCGCGTGAGCTACAGCTACCTGGAATCTTCGTATTCGTAGGGCTTGACGTGCGAAACGAGGTGTTAAAAGACGAAAGCGGCAAGTTCATCTGCGACGTCACGCCGGGCGGACAGGTCGCGGTAAATTTAAAGATGCAAACAAGTGTACACGGGCTATTTGCGGCGGGCGATATGAGGCAGGATGCGCCTAAACAGGTCGTTTGCGCGGCAGGCGACGGCGCGGTTGCCGCACTTAGCGCGATCGCGTATCTGCAAGGACACGACAAATAAACCTATCTTCGGCGTAAAATTTCACGGCGCGGCGAGCGAAACTACTCCCGCTGCGCTTTAAATTTAAAACTTCACATAAAATTTTCAATGAAATTTTGATATAAAAAAAGCGGCTAAATTTTAAAATTTCATAAAATTTAGCCGCGAGATAATGCTATCGTCTTTTACGGAAACGCTTCCGAGCCGAAACGTCTTTTAAAAATTCAGATAAAATTTTATTGTCTTTCGTAGAAAGTCGCAAGGGCGTCTTCCGCCGTTTTTCTATTATTAAATGCCGATCTTATCTTAATAACATCATCAATTATATCTTTAGTCACTATAAATTTATCCGATAAACTTACGCTCTTATCGGCATTCACAATAAAATTTAATTCGATCGCAGCCTGTGGCGGCAGCTCTGCTGCCCTTCCAAGCTGTAGCCTTATTTGGCTAGGCGTTAGCTGCGAATAATAAGCGACGTCTTCTAATGAATCAATAATATTACTCATATAAATCGCAGAAGTTTTTGGTTCACCATCCTTTAGTATTTCATCTTTTAATTTATCGTCGCAATCAACCGGCTTTTTTTGAAATGAGTAATCTATTTTGCCTCTGTCTTTGAGCTCCTCTTGAAATTTCGTCTCATTTATTTTGCAATGTTCATTTGCCAATTTAAGTAAACGCTGTTGTTTATCATCAGATTTATCTTTATAGAAAAGCACGGCACCTCTTAAAGACGTGTTTAGCGTAGCCTCTTTATATTTTTTGTTAAAGGCATCTACATCGACCTTTACTTTCTCCATATCCACGTCGCAGACCATCTTAACCGTCTTTAATCCGCCGTTTTCCTCTTTGCTCCAGCTGACACTTTTGCAGATCTTCGAGCCCTCGATCGCCGTGCCGATACTCATCGACTTGAAATCAGGCAAAGTATAGTTTTTCACGAGCTCTACTTCGTCCTCGCCGCATCCTGCTAAAAACAATGCCGCCAGCGCGACACTTAGCACATATTTCATCTTTAACTCCTTGAAGTGAATTTTCTAGAAAATAATGCTACCCCCCCCCTGCTTAAAAACGGGTAAATTTAGAGCTTAAATTTGAAATAAATTCGCAAAGCGCTAGAGATCAAGAATCGTAAAAGTAAAATTTAATGAAAGAATTCGGCGAGAGAGGGAGGGAATCGAACCCCCCGGAAAACGGTCAACCGCCCTCCTATCGGATTTGAAGTCCGCAGACGCCACCAGGTCGCCATCCTCTCCAAGTGCGGGAATTATAGCGAGATAAAATTTATTTAGCTTTAAAGAGGCTAAATTTCAAACCCTTTCGGCTCATTATTAGCGAAGGTAGGATTATGAGCGCGCCCAAAAGCAGTAGGCTCATCACCAAACATATCAGCAACCCGAAGTAGATCGTAGGCCAGAAATTACTCATCATCATCACGCTAAAGCCCAAAATGATCGCAAACGACGTATAATACATCGCGTATCCGATACTTGCGTGGCTCGCGCGGATTGCCGCGGCCTCGTCGCCCAGGCGCGCAAACTCCCGTTTGTAGCGGTAGATGTAGTGGATGACGTCGTCCACGCCGATACCGATGCTGATCGCCGCTATCGTGATACTCATGATATCCAGTGGGATGCCCGCAACTCCCATGATGCCGAAGCAGGCGCAAAGCGGAATTAAATTTACGACGATCGCGATAAGAGCATATGAAAACGAGCGAAAGATGATCACGAAAAGCACGAAAAGCACGAGCACGGTGATACCCAGGGTGTCTATCTGCGAGCTCATCAGGCTTTGAAGCATATTGTTATAAAGCACCATTATGCCGCTGATCTGTGCCGTGACGTTATCTTTGGCGAGTAGGGAGTCCAGATCGCGCTTAAGATCGGCTAGGAATTGCGCCCTGCGAAGATTTGGATCGCTATCTATCGTGCGGATGCTAAAGTGCGCCTCGTTCGCTTCGATATTAACAAAGGGCAAAAGTACCAATTCGCGGTAGTTTGCGGGCATTTCAGAGTAGATCAAAGCAAGGCTTAGATCGTCCAGATCGCGCCCCTGATTAATCTGTTTGCCGAGCTTTAAAAGCGATGCGAGCGAGCTTACGTTGCCGATAAACTCGTGCCCCGTGACGTTTTTATCCTTCAAAAAATCATCTATTTTGCCGATGATGCGCATCTTTTCAGATGTGAACCAATACTGCGGCTTGTTCTCGTTGGCGGCGTACTCGGCTTCGAAATCGCCAAAATCGTCGCTTGCGGTGGAATTCTGCTCTAAATTTACGGCGCGAGTTTGATCCGAATTTGCGGCGCCGCTTGGCTGTGCTGCCGCAGCGGAGCCTTGCTCGGAAAAATTTTGATCATTTAAATTTTGCGCTGCGGCAACGGAACTTTGAGGTATGGAATTTCCTGCAATAGAATTTTGCGCTGTGGCGGTAGAATTCTGAGTAGTGGAATTTTGCGCGATAAAATTTTGCCCCGCAGGATTGGAATTTTCGCCGCTCTTAAAATTTGCGCCGCCGCTTGCGGAATTTTCGCTCCCGCTAGCAGAATCTGCGCCGCCTGCGCTTTTAAATTTAACGACGATATCAAGCGGGATCGTTCCGCCCAGATTTGTGTCGATGACCTCCATGCCCGCGCGGATGTCGGTGCTTTTTTTGAAGTAGCCGATGAAGCTGTTTTCGACGCGCAGCTGCGAGATGCCGTATAGTCCAAAGATCACCGCCGCAGCGCAAACGCCGTAAACCGCGCCTCTGCTACGTAGCGCTGTTTCGGCGCACCAAAGCGTAAATTTAAAGTGCTGCTCAAAGCTGCGGTTATTGTGCGTGCGCCTTAGAAGCGACATAACCGCGCCAAATACTCCAAATGCCGTAACTAGCGAGATACTGATACCTACGCTCATCATAATTCCCAGAGAAATTACGGGCTTTATATCGCAAAATATTAGCGACATAAAGCCGATGACGGTCGTAAAGATCGCGAAAAAGCAGGGTCTTGCGCGCTCGCGCAGCACGGCATAAACGAGCTGGCGCTGGGAAAAGGCGTGAAAGCGCGCGCTAAACTCGCGGTAGGCGACGATTAGGTGGATACAGACCGAAACCGTGATGATGAGCTGAAGCGCTATGAAATTTGAGCTAATCACCGTGACCTCAAAGCTCAAAAAGCCGAATAATCCCGCTGCGAGCACGACCGAATACGCGCAGATGATAAGCGGTAGCAGGATAAATTTCGCCTGTCTAAAAAAGAGCCAAAAGCACGCTAACAGAAGCACCAAGGCGCCGAGTCCGTAGGTCGCCAGATCCGAGCGGACGTAGCCTACCATATCGTCGGCGATCATATTTAGTCCGCCCAAAAATAATTGGTCGCCCGCAAATTCCTTCTCAAAGCCCGCGATCAGCGAGCGCAAAGCCACAATGTCGCGGTGATCCTTTTCGCGCAGCTCGTCGCGGTAGGATTTGAAATTTTGCTCCGAAGCTTTAAGCATGTCTTTGAGCTGTGAAATTTGAGCCCCCGAGCGGTTGCTCTCGTGCTCCGCTTGCTCTAGAGCGTTTTTGGCTCCGTCTCTTAGGCGCAAAAGCTCCTCGTAGCGGGTCTGCGGCTTTAAATTTATTAAAATTGCGGTAGTGCGAAGATCGGCGCTTACTAAATTTGACGCGTAAAAGGGGCTTGTGGCAAACTCGCGCCTAGCCGCGGTTAAATTTACGTCTGCATCGGTAAGGGTGGGTATGTGTTTAAGCAGCTCGCTCATGCCGCCACTTTTGTTTAGCAAAAGCGGCACATTCGTGATGTCCGTGACGCTGGCGACGAAATCAAGCTTGGAAAAAGCCGCATCCATCTGCTCTATTTTGTGGATCGTCTCGGGCGCTAAAAGATCGCCCGCGGGAGTGTATGCAAGCACCAAGAAATTCGGCGTTTCGTAGCGCTTGGATACTTCGCGCCAAATTTGAAGGTCTTTGTCATTATCTAGTAGAAGCGTCTGGCTTGAAGCGTCGATCTCGAGCTTTGTGGAGTAATATCCGAAAAAGAGCGCCAGCGCCGTAAACAGCGCAAGCGTGATTTTCGGAAACGCGACGATTAAACGAAAAATTTTTTTCAAATACCGCTCTTTTAGGCGCGCTGTGCTATTCGCCGCTATTGATGACGGTGGAATTTAGCCGCTTTATAAGCTCGTCAAAGCCCAAGCTTTGCGTTACGTCGCCTAGCTGCGAGCGGTAGGTCTGAATTAGGCTGACACCTACGATATCGACGTCGTAGATGCGCCAATCAGAGCCGTTAGGATAAAATTTAAAATCTATGTCGTAGTTTTTCTGCTCGCCGATGACCTGCGTTTTTAGCACGCGGCGCTTATCGCTCGGGCTTTGTTTGCTTAGCACCTTCATATCCTGATCAGTATAAAGCGAAAGTTTTTCGATAAACGAGCGCTTTAGATGCGCTTCAAAGGCTTTATTAAATTCTGCGATCTGCGCCGGGCTAAGGCTTGCGTAATGCTTCGCAAGGGAGAGCTTCGCCATCATCTTATAATCAAAATAGCCGTCGAAAAGCGCAAAAATTTTCGCTGGCTTTGCGTCTTTCGGGGTGCTGCTTCGCATAATATTTACGGCCTCGGCGACCTTTTGGCTCATCACCGGCTCGATATCCGCATCGCTAATAGCGTGCGCCGAAATCAAAAGCGCTCCGCAAAGCGCTAGAACTTTTAAAATTTTCATTTTTATTCCTTTATTAATTTCTCGCGATTTTGCTCGTAAGCATCGCGCAAAAACGGATATAGATCCACCGCATCTTTGGTCATTTTTTCATAAAATTTCGGATCGCGCGAGTAGTCGTTAAATATTCTAAATCCATTGACGGAGTTTCGCACCGTGCCATCTTTAATATAATTTATCGGGTTTGAAAAATAATCTCCTACAAGTCCAGCTGTATCACGTAGATTGCTTTGTCCTAAGATCGGCCAGACGATGTGAGGACCCGCTGGCACGCCCCAATATCCGAGCGTCTGCCCGAAATCCTCGTCGTGGCGCGGAATCCCGTAGTATTTGCCCGCCATATCGTTAAGCCCGCCGAAGCCCACAGTCGAGTTGATCAAAAACCGCTTTGTCTCGTCCCAAGAATTTTCAAATTTGCCCTGCAACAGGTTGTTTACGAGTCTCATCGGATATAAAATATTATAGAAAAAATTTGAAAACGCGCCCTGAATCGGATCGGGCATTACGTAATCGTAACTGCTGGCTACGGGGGTTAGTATATATGAGTAAAATACGTCGTTGAAGCTCGTCATAACGCGGTTATAGCCGCTAAGCGGATCGAAAACCTCACGTTGCGCGAACTCCTCGTCAAAACCATCCGTATCGCTAGGCGCTACGTCTTGCTTTTGCGAGCAACCGCAGAGTGCCAATGCCGCGGCTAAGAATATAAGTTTTATAAATTTCAAATGTGACCCTTCTTTATAAATCAAAGTGGCGATTTTACAAGTTTAAAGAAATTTTGTCAATAAAGGTAAAATTTCATATAGAATTTCCCTCTTTATATCGCAGAATAAAGCCTGCAGCTCTTTAAGAAATATATCAGAGGATATATTATAAAATCACGTGAAAGTAAATAAGAAAGGATGAAAATGGACGCAAAATTTGCTTTGGAATTCCTACTTGGCAAGGAAACATCGCTTCTAGCCAAGCACATTAAGCTGCTTAAGGCCGTAGATGAGACTAAAAGTATTACAAAAGCCGCAGAGATCGTAGGAGTGTCGTATAAAAACGGCTGGGACGCGCTAAATTTAATCAACAACGCGAGCAAAAAACCCCTCATCGTCCGCACTCAAGGCACAAAGAAAAATAGCGGCTCGGAGCTTACCCCTTACGCTCACAAGCTGATTCGCGCTTATGATGCTATCAGCCACGCGGGTGAGACATTTTTGAGTGAAATTTTAAAGCTTGACGAGATCACCGAAGAGAGCCTTTTAAGCTTAGAGAAGATCGGCATGAAGCTTTCTGCGCGCAATCAGCTAAGCGTTGAGATTACGGATGTTCAAACAGGCGCTGTAAATTCTCAAATCACGGCTAAACTCGCAGGTAGCGAAATTTTATGTGCGACAGTAACCGTAGAGAGCGAAAAAAATTTAGGGCTAAAGGTGGGCAAGGATGTGCTGTTTTTATTTAAGGCTCCAAGCGTCATCATCGCTAAAGAAGCCTCGGAGAAGCTAAAACTTAGTACGGCGAATCAAATCAAAGGCACGATTAGCGAGGTCAAAATCGGCGCGGTAAACGCAGAGATCTGTCTAGACACAAGCTCGCACCAAAATATCACCGCGATCATCACGCGAGAATCTGCCACCGCGATGGCTCTGGGAGTAGGAGATGAGGTAACGGCGATCATCGAGCCTAGCGAGATCATTATTGGCGCGTAATAGGGTGAAATTGGGTGCGCAAAATTTTAAAATTTAAGGCGTAAATTTAAAATTTTAGATACAATTCAATTCTCGGTGAGAGCCGAAAAGAAAGGCATAAAATGAAGTTGAAAGCGGTGCTTTTAGGAATTTTAACCGCAGCCGCGCTTAGCGCAGGCGAGGTTAGCGTAGCAGCCGCTGCGAACACGACGTATGCGTTTGACGAGATCAAGGCGGAATTTGCCAAGCTACATCCGCAAACTACGCTAAATGTGAGCTTGGGTGCGAGCGGAGCGCTTAGTACGCAGATCAAAAACGGCGCGCCGTTTGATATTTTTATGGCGGCGGATATGAAATTTGCAGACGATCTGCATAAAGAGGGCTTTGCGACGGCGCCTGCCAAAACTTACGCCAAAGGCAAAGTGGCGATGTTTAGCGTGCGCGGCGTAGATCTTAGCAAGGGGCTTGAAGCTTTAAAAGACCCTAGCGTAAAAACGATTTCGATAGCAAATCCAAAGACCGCTCCTTACGGCACCGCAAGCGTACAGGCCTTCCAAAAAGCGGGAGTTTACGATGAGATTAAAGGCAAAATCGTAGAAGCAAAATCGATCGGCGAGGCTCTTTCGCAAGCGCTTAAAGCTTCCGACGTCGGCTTTATCGCGGCTAGTGCGATGTATGCGCCTAAGATGGCAAAGGACGGCTGCAACGGCAAGCCTTGCAAGCAGGGCGAAAATTTCGTCTTGGTCGACACCAGCCTCTACGAGCCGATAGCTCAAGGCATGGTCGTGCTAAACCGCGCTAAAGACAACGCCGAAGCTAAGGCGTTTTATGATTTTATCCTAAGCGATAAGGGCAAAGAGATCTTTGCTAAATACGGATACGAGTTTTAATGATTAGAGCGAGAATCAACGAAATTTTACAAAAAGACGGCATCCATTCTGTAGGATTTATCGCGGGCGGCATCAAGCTACGTGGCGTATTTCTGCAGCTAAGTAGCGAGCTTAAGGTGGGTAGCGAAGTTTACGTGGGCTTTAAAAGCACCGATGTGCTTTTATCTCGCGAAGCCCTAAGTGGTGTATCTAGCGAAAATGAAATTCACGGCAAGATTATGAGCCTAAGCTTGGGCGAAATTCTATGCACGCTCAGGTTTGAAGGCAAGATAAGCTTTGATGTGCTCATTAGCGCGCATTCTGCGCAGGAGCTTGCTTTACGCGAGGGCGACGAGGTTTTCGCATACGTTAGCGCCACTGCGATATATATAGAAAAATATGATAACGATTGATTGTAAGAAAAAAATCAGTGATGATTTCTCGATTGATGCTCGCTTAGAGATTAACAAAGGCTCGTTTGTGTGCCTATATGGGCGCAGCGGCAGCGGTAAGACTACACTGCTGCGCATTTTGGCTGGATTTTTGCGCGCAGATAGTGGTAGCATAAAAGACGGCGATCTCGTGCTACAAGAAGGCAATGAATTCTTAAGTGCGGGCAAGCGCAGGATCGGCTTTTTGTTTCAAGACTACGCACTTTTTGAGAATATGAGCGTGACAGGCAATCTGCTTTTTGCCAGAAACGATCCACAAAAAGCTGCAATGTTGCTTGAAATTTTAGAGCTTAGCGAGTTTGCAAAATCTGGCGTAGAGGGTCTTAGCGGCGGACAGAAGCAGCGCGTAGCACTTGCTCGCGCACTGATGCAAGAGCCTGAAATTTTGCTACTTGACGAGCCGCTTTCGGCGCTTGATTTTACGATGCGCGAAAAAATCCAAGAGTATTTGCTAAAGATTCACGAGCAGTTTCATCAGACCGTGATTTTGGTAAGCCACGACGTAAGCGAGATTTATAGACTTTGCAAGCGGGTTTATGAGATGAAGGACGGCAGGATCGTCCGCACCGGTACGCCGGAGGAAATTTTTCTTAAAACAAACGGCTCGCAGAAGTTTTCTTTCGCGGGCAAGATTGTCGATTTGCAAGCACGCGACGGGGTCAAAGTGGCTGTCGTAGCGATCGGCAGCCAGCTGTGCGAAGTGGTGCTAAGCAATGCAGAAGCCGATGGCTTGCAAGTAGGCGATGAGGTCAAAACAGGCGCCAAAGCCTTTAATATCACTCTGCGTAAAATTTAAACTTACAGGCAAGCTTGGGCGCGCATAAGTGGGAAACTTCAACTAGATTAGAGATTTAATACAGGCTTTTATGGAATTTTACGTGGAATTTAGACGAGGAATTTTGCAAAATTTTAGCTGGATTTGCCCGTAAAATACGGTAAGATTTTAAAATTTTATTCGCATCGCGTTTAGATTTTCATGAAACATAAAAATTTAAACGCAGGCTAGAGCAAAATTGCAATGCGAGCCTAGATAGCGTGCGGAAATTAAGCTTTAAATTTTAGATTTTGCGCAGACAGGCGCCGTTAAATTCCTTCTTTGAATTTATTAATTGGCGTGGTGGGTTTATTTTTAAATTTGGCGGCTTTTAGCTTACTTTTTTGGCAGGAGTTGCGCGAATTCTATCATGCGATTTTGGTAAAAAATTTAATGTGAAGCTTCGCGTAAACTTAAAATTTTCAGATTTAGAATTTCACCTGGATTTTGTGACTTTGAAATTTTAAAAGCTCTAACAGCTTGAAGCTTGCGTGTAAACTCGCTTAATAAGCTGTGGCAGGATTTCATTAACCCGGTTTTTTACATTTATGCGAAATTTTAATTTCGTCTTGTCGGGCTCAATCAAATTTCACTAGGTCGTTCGGAGGGCGTCGTTTAGCCTATCTTACGTGAAATTTGCGCTCAGATAAATCCTGCCCGCTTAAGTTTTAAAGCCTAGCGAAGCTTTTTGAAATTTAGCTCAGCAAAATTCGTGGTCTTAAAAATTTGCCGGCTTGGGTAGAGCTTAAAAGCTCAGCAGGATTTGCACGCTTGAAGGAATTTATTAGCCAAGCAATTTATAAAATTCCGCCCAGTTTGGCTTGCGCGGAATTTTCAAAATTTCTATTTTGCTAAAGCTCTAGCTCTGCGCAGAATTTTTCAAAATTCTATTATGCAAAGCCTTATGACTATGAGGTTTGCGCAAATTCTATCTAGCCTTGCCTCTAAATTTTAAAGTAGGGCTAGGCTTTTAAGATTTTATAGTTTGGGCCCAGTGGCTCGGCTCGGAGGATAAATGTTTGAAATTCTAAAGGGGCTCGATTACACGCCGTTTCTCGTTTCATTAAAGCTTGCGGGCTTAACGACATTTGCGCTATTTATCATCTGCGTGCCGCTCGCGTTTTTTATGGCGAGAAAAAATTTCCGCGGCAAAAGCGTGATTGAATCGATCATTTCGCTTCCGCTCGTACTTCCGCCTTCGGTACTAGGCTTTTATCTACTCGTTTTTCTCTCACCGTATTCGGTGCTGGGGGAGTTTTTCGACAAACACTTTGGGCTTCGGCTCGTATTTAATTTCAGCGGGCTCGTGATCGCGAGCTGTATCTACTCGCTGCCGTTTATGTTTTCGCCGCTGGTTTCGGGCTTTCGCTCGCTTCCGCGCTCGCTTTTTTGGGCGTGCGACTCGCTCGGCAAGGGCTATTTTTCCAAGCTTTTTCGCGTCGCGTTGCCAGCGATACGCCACTCCCTGCTTAGCGCCTTGGTAATCTGCTTTGCGCATACGATGGGCGAGTTTGGCGTCGTGCTAATGATCGGCGGCAGCGTAAGCGAGCAGACCAAGGTTGCCTCCATTGCGATTTATGAAGCGACTGAGACGCTGGATTTTGCGCAGGCTCACGCATATTCGGCGCTGATGCTTATTTTTAGCTTTGCAGTGCTTTTGATTATGCATTTTTTGGGCGCGCGCGGAGCAAAAATCAAAGCTTAAATAGGCTTTAAAACGAAATTTGCTAAAATCCTGCAAAATTTGGAATTTGGCATGAAAAACAAAAAAGACTTCGTTACCGAAAGATTTAACGCCGCCTTGATTCTAGGCGCTGCGCTGCTTACGCTTGTAGTAGTTTGCGAGATTAGCTTTTTGCGCACTAGGATCGCTACGCAGCTTGATTTGCGGACGCGCACGGCGATTACTTTACTTAAAAATACCGACGAGTCGCTTTTTAGCGAGCTTGAAATTCTAAAAGAAAATATCATTTCTTTAGATGCAAGGCACGAAGCTACGCAAAGCGAGCTTTATGCGGATTTGATCCGCAACGTCGTAAAATCTTCTCATAGATTTGACGCTATTTTTTATCTGCGCGCCCGCGGCGCGGAGCAGGAGAGCTTAGCATATTTTTCATCGGATGGGCGCATTTCGGATCTTGGCGAGATACGGCTTGCGGATATCGCAAGCGAGCTAAAAAAGGATGAATGGGTATCGCGCTATATGATGATGGACGGGGCGTGGCGGTATTTTTTAATCAAGCGCGTAAACGCTGATTCGTATCTGCTAGGCTTTGCCAACACCGCTAGGCCGATTGCCAGGCTCTCTTCGCTGGGAGATATTTTGGTCTTTAATGCCGAAGGCAAATTTTTTAACGCTCCTGGCAGCGCAACCGATATATTAGGGCAGGATTTTGATTTTTCGCGTCTAGGCGAAGTGGTAAGCTTTGAAGACGAATCGGGGCTAAGTTTTGCTTATCTTGCGAAATTTGGAGATAATTTCGTAATGGCTCGCGAACGAGCCGGCTATTTTTTGGGCGCGGACGATTTTATCGTCGTAGCGCTAGCAGCAGCGATTTTAGCTTATTTAATCCTTCTAATTTCAAATTTTACGTTTTTAAAAAAGCGCGTTTTTATCCCGCTTGCGGCAGTTCAAAACGCGCTGCGCCAAGGGGATTATCACTCCAAAATTCGCGATATAGAAGCGCTAAATCCACTGAACTCTGTCTTAGAAATTTCTAAATCCATAGACGAAGTTTTGAAGTCTAATTTGCGCCACGGAGATTTTAGCCTTAGCTTTAAAGATGCGCTAAAATACAGCTCCCTTTCAGTGCTTAGCATCGATAACGTAGCAGGCACGATCGAAAGCGCTAGCAACGGCGCACGCGAGCTTTACGGCGATGACGTCGTAGGACGGAATATATTCGCGCTGCAAGCAGGCTCGTTTTACGATCACGCCTATCAAACCCAGCGCGCAAACTATGTCAAAGAAAACTATGTCGTAACCCGCCAAGAGACCAAAAATGGCGTCAAAGACCTTTATGTTAAAAAATCTTATATCCGCGACGGAAGTAAAATTTCAACCCTTTTTGTGGTGCTCGATGCGTCAAAATATCGCAGATTTTACGATGAAACTAAGCAAAAATATGAGTATTTAAATCACGCGCCTATCGTTACACTCGTGTTTGACTACACTTCGGGCAAGATCGTAGATGCTAGCAAAAATATAAAAGAGCTTTGGGGCTACGAAGCGGCGCAGTTTTTAAGCGGTGAGATAAGGCTATGGGATTTGCTGGATGAAAAGGACGCGAATGAGGCTAAAAATGAAATTTTAAACCGCTTAGCCGATATGCCTTCAGAAGAGCTAAGCTTTTCTCAAAGCTATAAAATTCGCCATAATGATAATATCCGCTATAGCTACGAAGTGAGCATCTATGTCAAAAAGTCCGCCGCCAGGGCTGCGTTTTATTTTCAAAATATCGATGACGATGTTAAGGCGATCCGCGGCTTGCAGGAGGATTTGGACTTTTACCGCACCGTAATCGAGACTAGGAATTTTTGTACCTGCTTAATCGATCTTGATGCGCAGACGCTGTCGTTTGATAAAAATTACTTTAAAATTTTAAAATATCGCGGCAAAAGGCTAAATACTGCGATGAGCTTTGGGGAGTTTAGTTATGAAATTTACTTCGCGGATTTAGAAAATTTCAACAAAATGATCCGCGAATGCACCGCCGGGCTTAGGAGCGATTTTAGCTGCGAATTCCGTCTGCGAAACGCCGCTAATGCCTATACTTGGATCAGTATGCAAGGCTACGTCACCGAAAAGCACGGCTCTCACTCTCGCCTTGTAAAAACTACGCTCGAAGATATCAGCTCGCGAAAGCAGACGGAGCTGGAGTTAAATTTAAACGCCAACGTCTTTTCGCGCTCGCTAGAGGCGATCTTAATCACAGATGAGAGCGGTCGCGTGCTGCGCGCTAATAACGCCTTTTATGAAATCACCGGCTATAGCGAAAGCCAAACCATCGGCAAAATTCCAAATTTCTTCGCTCCTATGGAGGGCGGGGCAGACGTGATGGAGAGGATTAGAAAAAATCTCGTCGGCAAACAGACCTCCTATAAAGATGAAATTTACGGACTAAAAAGAGGTGGTGGCACATTTCCTGCGTTATTTACGGCGATCGCGATAAAGGATGATTTTTCGCTTACCTCAAATTTCATTTTGATGTTTACCGAAATTTCGCAGATCAAGCAAAAAGAGAGCGAGCTAGCCAAGATCGCCCATCACGACGCGCTTACCGGGCTTCCGAACAGGGTGTATTTTATGAAAGCCGCGCAGAGATTTACGGCAAATTCAGGCGAAAATTCCAAGCTTATGGCGGTGCTTTTCATCGATTTTGACGGCTTTAAGGCGATCAACGACACCTACGGGCATGAGGTCGGCGATATGTTTTTGCAGGCTATCTCAAAGGCGATGAGTGGGCTACTGCGCAAGGGCGATATCTTAGCGCGCTTAGGCGGCGATGAGTTTGGCGCCATCATAGGTGATCTGCAAAGCAAGGATGCCGCGCATGTGCTATTAGATCGTCTGCTTGGAATTTCAAAGATGAAATTTAACCTCAAAGGCAACGAAATTAGCGCAAGCATCAGCGTTGGCGCAGCGTTTTACGACGGCAGCGAAAAGATCGATTTTCCAGGACTTTTATCGCGCGCAGATAGGGCGATGTATCGCGCCAAAACGAGCGGTAAAAACCGCTACTGCATCTTTGAGCGCGCTGAAGCAGACGGACCTAGCGAGGAAGGGATTGCTGCGGCGATCGAAGAGGGGGAGTTTTTCGTGCTCTATCAGCCGATCATTAGCGGCGCACAGATTTATGGATATGAGCTGCTTTTACGCTGGGATCGCGGAAAGCGCGGAATTCTTGCCCCGCAGGATTTTGCGCAGATATTAAGCGAGCCGCGATTTGAGTTGCCGATCTCAAAATTTGCGTTTTCAAAGATGATGGAATTTAATGCTCAAACGGGCGCAAACTGCTCGATAAACGTAAGTCTAGCCGTGCTTACAAACGACGAATTTTACGATTTCGTAGCTCATAGCTTGCGAGACAGAGCTAATGCAAAAGGCGAGTTGATGTTTGAGATAACCGATTTTAGCGAGCAAAATTTTAAGGAATTCGCCCCTGCGCGTGGGCGTTATGCAGATCTTGGGGTTAAATTTGCTCTTAATAGTGCAAATAAAAGCAATATCCCATTCCTGAATGCCCAGCCTTTCGATGTCGTTAAAATCGACCGCGAGCTCTGCCTTGACATAGGCAAGAAAAAAAATGCTATCCGAACGATGGTGGAGATCACAGGCAAGCTAAAGCGGGAGTTTGGTTTTGCTCTCGGCGCTCAAGGGGTCGAAAACGCGCTGTCGCTGCGGCTCTTAAACAATTTGAAATTTAACTATCTGCAGGGAAATTTTATCGCAAAAGCGCTTGATCGCAGGGAGATAGACGCTTTCATCGCACGCTTTAAAGATACGCCCAAGCTCGCAGCCATCGACAAAGATGAGTTTATCGGCTTTTTAAACGCGCTTGATTACAAAGAGCTTGCTTTAAGCTTCGTTTCGCGCGCCGATGCGGGCGATCTGAGCCCGGGAGAGTTCGAAGGCTTTAGAGCAAAATTCGGCGAAATTTTAAATAAAACTCAAAGCGCGGGCAGCGAAAAATTTGCGCTAAATACAGAAATACGTAAGCAAATTTTAGATATTCTTTCGCTTGATTATCGCGCTTTAGTAAGCTTCATTCAGGGCTTTAAAACGCGGCTGGATCAGTTCATAAGCGATTTGGAGGCAGCATGATAGATAGCGTTAGCGCCGATTTCGATCACGAGATACCCAACGGCTCGAGGCTTTATTTCGGAAAGAGCGCGCAGCTCAAGCGCGAGCTGGAAAATAAAGCGAGCGAAATCCTCGTTAAAAACGGCTTTAGCGAAATTTTAACGCCATATTTTTCATATCATCAGCACCTAAGCGTCGCGCCGCAAAAGCTTCTTAAGCTCTCCGATCCTACGAACCACGAGCTCGCGCTTCGCGCAGACAGCACCGTGGACGTCGTGCGTATCGTGCGCAAGCGGCTGAAAGACGATAAGCTAAGGCGGCTATTTTATATCCAGCCTACTTTCAAATACCCAAGCGACGAGTTTTATCAGATCGGCGCGGAGCTGATCGGGGAGAAAAATTTGCCGCTTGCGATCAAAATCGCGCAGGAATTTTTTAAAGAATTTGATCTTGTGCCCGCGCTTCAGCTAAGCAATATCGAGATTCCGAAAAAAATTTGCGAAATTTTAAACCTGCCGCTTGAAATTTTTGAAAAGGGCAAGATTGAGACGCTGCTTGAGCAAAATTTGCCTTGGCTAGATGCTACGGCTCGCGCCACGTCGCTAAAGGACGTGCAGGCTCTGCGCGCGCAGGTGCCTGAAGAGCTAAAGCCCTGCTTGGATGAAATTTTAAGCCTAGGCGTGGATTACGAGCGTATCTGCGTTTCGCTGCTGTATTACTCTAAAATGCGCTATTATGACGCGCTATTTTTTAGATTTTTAGATGCGGGCGCGGTGTATTGTAACGGCGGAAATTACGAGATAGACGGGCTAAAATCCAGCGGCTTTGCGCTGCTAGTGGATGCTTTGATAGAAAAAATTATGCAAAAGGATGAGAAATGAGCAAAGTTGACGTAGTCATCGGCGCCCAGTGGGGCGATGAGGGCAAGGGCAAGATCGTAGATATGATAAGCGCGAATTACGATTTCGTATGTCGCAGCAGCGGCGGGCACAACGCAGGCCACACCATCGTCATAAACGGCGAGAAATTTGCGCTGCATCTGGTACCCAGCGGCGTGCTTCATAAAAATATCATCAACATCATCGGAAACGGCGTCGTGATCAACCCCGACGTGCTGATTACCGAGATGGCGCAGTTTGAAAATTTAAAGGGCAGATTTTTCATAAGCGAGAAGGCGTTTTTAAATTTACAGTACCACTCGCTGATCGATCAGGCGCGCGAAAAGAGCAAGGGCGAGCTTGCGATCGGCACCACCGGCAAGGGCATAGGACCTGCGTATGCCGATAAGATCGCGCGCACGGGACACCGCGTAGCGGAGCTTTTGGAGCCCGAAAGGCTTGCCGAGGCGCTATCGCGGGATTTTGCTTCGCATGAGAGCGTTTTTGAAAAAGCGGGGGTTAAAATTCCTAGCAAGATTGAAATTTACGAGGAGCTAAAGCGCTATAAAAGCGCGCTCGAGCCATACATCGCCGATACCACGCACATGCTGTGGAAGGCGCTTGATTACGACAAGCGCGTGCTCGTAGAAGGCGCGCAAGGAAGTCTGCTTGATATCGATCACGGAACCTATCCTTACGTCACTAGCTCAACTACTATCGCGGGCGGGGCTTGCAGCGGGCTTGGGCTTGCGCCGAAAGATATCGGCACGGTGATGGGAATTTTAAAGGCCTACACCACCCGCGTGGGCAACGGCGCGTTTCCTACCGAGGATAAAGGCCCGCAAGGCGAGGCGATGCGCGAGATCGGCAAAGAGTACGGCACCACGACGGGCAGGGCGCGCCGCTGCGGTTGGTTCGACGGAGTGGCTACGAAATACGCCGTGCGCCTTAGCGGCATCGACAAGCTCGCGCTTATGAAGCTTGACGTCTTAGACGGCTTTGAGAGCATTAAAATTTGCCGCGCATATCGCTACAAGGGCGAGGAGATCGATTATTTTCCGATCGATTTGGAAGTGGCCGAGCCAGTTTATGAGCAGATGCCGGGCTGGGACAGCGTCAAAGGAATTTCAAAATTTGAGGATCTGCCGCAAAACGCGCAAAATTATATCCGCAAAATAGAGGAGCTAAGCGGCGCGAAGGTGGGTTTCATCTCCACAAGTCCCGAAAGAAGCGACACGATAATTTTATAAACTCGGTGAAATTTTAAAATTTCACCCGTTGCGGGCGGCGCGACCGCTCATAGAACTGAATTTAAAGGAACGATCATGCGAATACGACTACCACACGTGCCATATATCGCGCATAAAATAGCGCTGGATCTGCTAAACTCGGGCTGCGTTACGCTGAGTGCGGGCATAGAGCCCGTCGCGAAGGAAGCGGATGAGATCATAAGAGCCGATCTGCAAAAAGAAAGAGCGATAGACGAGCGCGCAAACGAGCTGATAGATGAGCGCATAAGCGAGCTAGATGAGATGAGCGTGAATAAAAAAGATATGTTTTGGCTCATCAAACGCCACATCGCAAACGACGAGAATTTCGAGCTAAATTTCGAGGATCGCTACGGCACCATATCGCATAAAATTTTAGAAACCGTTTGGAAGAAAAATTTGATCGATTACAAAGTCTCCGAAAACAGGCTAAAGACGATAATTTATAACGCGATCGACGAATATCTTAAAAATTATCAAAAGATTGAGGATGCGGTCTATGAAAAGATCGATGGCTACAAGCAAAAATTGATCCCAGGCACCGAAGAATACGAGCTGGTGTTTGAAAAGCTCTACGAAGAGGAGCTAAGAAAACGGGGCATGCTGTAATGAATGCGTATATCTACATAGAAAACGGCATCTACCTGCAAGCCAAGGCGTTCGGTAAGGGCGGCAGCGCATTCGGCGAGCTCGTGTTTAACACCTCTGCCACGGGCTACGAGGAGATCATTTCAGATCCGAGCTACGCGGGGCAGTTTATTATTTTCACTATGCCTGAAATCGGTATCGTAGGTATCAACGAAAACGACAAAGAAAGCTCCAAAATCCACGCAAGCGGAATTTTCGTAAGAAATTTTAACAACGAGCCTTCAAATTTCCGCTCGCAGATGAGCTTGGAGGATTATTTTCTGCAAAACGGAAAATTCGGCGTTTACGACATCGACACTAGATTTTTGACCAAGATGCTGCGCGATCAGGGCAGTTTGCGCGCCTTCGTCTCTACCGAGATCAGCGATAAGACGGCTCTTAAAAAGGCGCTTAGCGAGTCTGCGCGCATAGAGGAGATCAACTACGTAAGCATCGTAAGCACGAAGGCGCCGTACAAGCACACATCGGGTCGCTGGGACGCCGAGCGCGGAAGCTACACTCAGCCCGTAAGCTGCGGCAAAAAGATAGCCGTGATCGATTACGGCGTCAAGCGAAACATCCTAAACGAGCTTTGCGATCTAGGGCTCGGAGTAGAGGTTTTTCCGCACGACGTTAAAGCGGAAGCGCTGATCGCCAAATTTAAAGAGGGGCAGATCGACGGCGTGTTTTTATCAAACGGCCCGGGCGAGCCTCGCATGCTTAAAGAGGAGATCGCGCAGATCAAAAAGATGATCCAGGCGCGCGTGCCGATTTTTGGAATTTGCCTGGGTCATCAGCTGCTAAGTAACGCGATGGGATATGAGACCTACAAGCTGAAATTCGGCCAGCACGGCGCAAACCACCCCGTGCAAAACCTGCGCACCAAATCGATCGAGATCACCGCGCAAAACCACAACTACAACGTCCCCGAGACGATCGCGCAGATCTGCGAGATCACGCACCGAAATCTTTTTGACGGCACGATTGAGGGTGTACGCTACAGGGAGTATCCCGTATTTTCGGTGCAGCACCACCCCGAAGCCAGCGCGGGGCCTACCGAGAGCAAATATATCTTTAAAGAATTTCTTGAAATTTTATGATTTTTGAAATTTTGCCTGCACTAAATTTTACCGCGACTGCGCGGTAAAATTTTAAATTTACGGCAAGCTTTAAATTCTAACGCGGCCTTTGCATTGTAAATTTAAAGCTCGTCGCAGCCTGGATAATCGCAAGTCGGAGTAGTGAGTAAAGCACGCTTTTGCGAACTAAGGATTGCCGCGGTGATTTTGGATTAAGCAGCTTTTTGGATGAAACGAATCTGTGCTAGTCGCGATTTTAAATTTAAACCGGTTGCGCGCCGCATGCTTTTCATTCGTGTGATTTTTGCGTTAGCTTAGCTTATAAGCGTGCGCGGCTAAATTCCATGCACTTTAAAGATCAGGCTTGGCGCGCTTAGCTCTTTCAAAACTGCGGTACATTTCGCACGACTTCAAGTCCTTTAAATTTGGCGAGCCGTCTCGTTACCGTCAAAGTTATGCCAATAAACGCTTTGCCGCCTGTAAAATTTATCTAACTTTGCCCGCTCGTTAAAGCCTTATTGATGCGGTTTTGCCAGCTATGCCTAGTTTTTTGATAAACTATACCTGCTCTTAAAACCTTATCAGCGCCGTTTTATTTCCCTCTAAAAGCCATTTGCCTAAAATAAAATTCCGCTCCGCCGCGTAGTGAAATTTTACCTGCGCCAGCTTTGGAATTTTACTTTCAGCCGCTCTTAAATCTTTTTCGCACCGATAAGATTTAGCTCGCGTCATTTTAAATTTTGCCCCATTCCTAGGCCGCGGTTTTTATCCATGCTTCTTTTTTAATCCCGCCCATATTTGCACCTAAAATAAGAGTTGTGTTACTTTATGAAATTAAATTTTTAACTTAACATTATTTTAAGCTCAATAAAAGAGAAAATTTGAAAGAATTTCATTTGAAATTTCGCCTTGAGGGGTCTGCTATGAGCTGCGCTTTAAAAGAGCTGGACGTCTTGCTAGTCGAGGACGATACTAAATTACTAGCCTCGCTGCATAAGGCGTTTGAGGGTATTTTTAACAACATTTACAATGCCCAAAACGGGCTTGAAGGTGTGAAAAAATTCAAAAAATTTAGTCCTAATCTCGTCATTACCGACATTTTAATGCCGATCGAGGATGGGCTTGAGATGATACGCCAGATCAAGCAGATCTTTCCGCATGCCCCTATCGTGGTACTTAGCGGCTTCAGTAGGGAGGAGCAGCTAAAAGGCGTTATGGAGATTGGCGTCGAGCGGTATTACTTTAAGCCGGTAGATATCACCGCGTTTGTGCTAGAGATAAGTGCGCTGATGAAGTCTAAGCTGGACTCTGTACGAGTCGTAAATATGGGCGCAGGCTACGTATTTGACGGGCTTCGTCGTATTTTACTGAAGGATGGCGAGCAGCAGATCGTGCTTACTAAAAAGGAGCTTTCTTTTGTTTCGCTGCTAGCCAGTCGCGTGGGCGAGCTGGTACTTTACGAGGAGATCAAGCGTTATGTTTGGACTGAAGGAGCCGTGAGTGATACGGCGCTTCGCACCTTCGTCAAGCGTATCCGCGATAAAGTGGGAGGCGAAATCATAAAAAACGTCCCGAGCCTAGGATACAAGATCGAGCCTGAGCCAGCTTAGATTTGATTGCGTTTTTGCCGCTTTGTAATTTACGGAATCCACTCGTAAAATTTTGCGTTTAAATTATGTCGCGACATAATGTGTAGCGAGGCATATTTCCACGCTCAAAGCGCCGCAGATTAAAATTTTACGCTTATCCAACTTACTAAATTTGACTTGATAAAATTTAACCTCTCAAGCTTTTCAAAAACTTCTTTGCTTAAAAGCCCAAACTAAAAATTTCTTGCTAAAATATCGCAAAATTCCGCGTTCTGCGAATCGCTCTAAAGGATTTGTTTTGAAAAATTTGCCCTCTAAAAATCTCTTTGTCTACACTAGCTCGCGTGCGCTACGCGCGGCGCTGCAAAGCGAGAGCGGCGGCGTGCTGGCGCCTAGGATTACGTTAGCGGAATTCTACGAAAAGGCGCTTTTTGTGCCGGATCTTGTCGCTTGCGGCGAGATAGACCGCGCGCTTTTTATGAAGCAGGCGGTAAACGAGAGCAAGCGCGCGGACGAAAGGCTTAAATTCCCTAACGAGCTTTACGAGTTTATGCGTAACCGCGAGTATCTTTTTGGTTTTTTCAAGGAGCTTGCGACGGAGCGCGTAAGTATCGATGCGCTCGATCTTAGCGACACCTATGCGTGGTATGCCGAGCATTTTGAAATTCTGCGAGAGCTAGCGGGGGCGTATGCAAGGATTCTGCGCGAGCATGGATTTTACGACGAGATCACGCTGCCCGCGCTTTATGAGCTAAACGAATCCTATCTGCGCGGATTTGAGCGGATAGAAATCAACATCGACGGCAATCCTAGCGCATTTGAGTTCGAGGTTTTTAAGCGCGCTGCGGAGCTGAGCGAGGTTGTGTTGAGCTTTAAAGCCACGACTTTAAATTCCAAGCCCGTGCGTGCGGTGGAGGAGCTTTGCGGCATAAGTCTAGAGCTAGGTTTTGCCTACCGCCTAAATCTTGGTACGGGTGAAATTCTAAGCCGAGAGCCGCTAAGCGTGGGCGGGGCGGTTGTGTGTAGAGGCTTTGAGTTGCGAAGCTTGCAGGCTAGCTACGTTTTTGAAAAAATTTCATCCTTCGTGCGTGCAGGTATCGTGCCGGAGCGCATCGCAGTGATCCTGCCCGACGAGAGTTTTGCCGGCACACTGCGGCTTTACGACGAGCGCATCGCAAGGGCTCGCGGCTCGCACCGCATGCTAAATTTCGCGATGGGCGAAAATCTTAAAGATAGCCTATTTTACGTAACGCTAGAGAAAATTTCGCAGTGCTTAAAAGAAGCGCGCACGCCGAAATTTGGCGTAGATTACCACGCATTCAAAAGTCCGGATGGAGGATTTTTGAATGTGGAGGATTCCACGGTACAGCAAAATTTAGCGCTAGGTAATTTCGCTTCCGAGAATTCTGCATCGCAAAATTTCGCACAGCAAAATTCCGTGCTGGATTGCGAAATTTTTTCAAATTCTAAAGCGGATTTAAATTTTATATCTGCGCGAGAGTTTGAAAATACGGAAAATTTTGAAATTCTGCGCGAAATTTCGGCGGAACGCTCGGATAGCGCGGAGGAGCAAAGCCTTTCGCTAGATCTTGCAGAGTTACAAGAGCCTTTGGAGTGTGTGCAGCGGCGTGATTATTCAGCTTGTGTAAAACAGCAAAAGTTTTTAAAGCAGCAAGAGAGCCTACGATACTCTATGCAGCTGGAGCATATAGAGCTTGAGGAAGAAGATGGGTATTCAAAAAGCCATGAGCGGCGCGATCGCTTTAGGCGCTCTAAAATACGCGAGGGCGCAGATGAGTATCCGCAGCGCCCAAACCCGCAGGAGCTTGATCTGTTTTTTGCGAGTGTGGGTGTGGATGAGGCGCTTTTTGGCGAGTTCGCGCGCAATTTTGCAAAGCAAGTAAGCTTCGAGCATTTCGAGGCACTAATTGCCAAGCTCGCCTGTTTGCCTAAAATTAGCGACGCGCTGCTGCAAGAAAAGCTAAAAGAGCCGCTATATCTAATTAAAATTTTGCTTCGAAAATTTAAGGACGAAAACCTAAACTTAGGCAATCTGATCGATCTTTTTTTGTTAGAAATTTCGCGTATCAAGCTTGATGATGTTCGTGGCGGAAAGGTCACGGTAATGGGGCTTTTGGAGAGCCGTGGGCTACAATTTGACGGCGTGATAATCCCCGATTTTAACGATGATCTAGTGCCAAAGCGCAGTAGTGGAGAGATGTTTTTAAACTCTGCTTTGCGCGCTAGAGCAGGGCTCATCAGCCACGCAGATCGCGAAAATTTACAAAGATTTTACTACGACGGCTTACTAAGAGGCGCTAAAAAAAGCGCGATTTGCTATTTGCAAAGCGTCGAGAAATTGCCTTCGCGGTTTTTGAAAAGTTTTGAAGTGCAACAAGACGCGGAATTTTCGCAGGAGGATTATTTGCGGCTTTTTGGGAGAGAGGAATTTAAGTCCGCCTTATGCGGACAAGAAGATCCCGTGGCTCGCCATGATTTTTTTGCCGAGGAGCTGTCGTTTTCGCGGCTGGATACGTTTTTAGAATGCAAGAGGAAGTATTATTACCGCTACGTTTTCGGGCTAAAAGAGGGGCTAAAATTTGGCGAGGATAATGCGCTTTTGGGCAAAATTTTACATACGAGTTTTCAGCGTTTATACGAGCGAGCGGGGATGAAATTTAGCATGCAAAAATTTCGCCCTATTTATTCGCAGCTTGCGCGAGAAGCAGGGATTGCGCGCTTTGATGCGGAGCTTGAGCTAAAATCGGTAGAAAAGCTAGCTAAGCTTTTAGAAGAGCATGAGCAAATTTGGAGCTTTAGCGGTAGTGAAGTATCGCTAAAAGGCGAGCTTGACGGAGTGCGGCTGAGCGGGCGGATCGACCGCATCGACGAAGATAAGGCAGGGCGGAAGTTTATCATCGATTACAAACGTGGTTCAGCTAAAAAGCATATGGAAAAATTCCAGCTTACGTTTTATCGCGCGCTTTTGGCTCAGGAGTGCGAATGCGCCTATCTGTCGCTAAAAGATTGCGCGTTTGCGGCTCCTGGCGACAAAACGCCTAGCTTAGAAAATCTGCGCGAGATGCTAAGCTCTATCGGTAAGGAATTTGCAAGCGAGGTCGCTTTTACGCGCACGCAGGCGGTGCAAACCTGCGAATACTGCGATTATAAAATCATTTGCAAGGGGCAGATCGATGGCAAAATTTGAAAATTATCTGGCGCTTGAAGCAAGCGCAGGCAGCGGCAAGACCTTCAATCTCGCGGTCAGGTTCATCGAGCTGGTGCTAAAGGGCGAGCCGATCAATGAAATTTTAGCTCTTACTTTTACCAAAAAAGCCGCTGCTGAGATGAAAATGCGTATCGTGGAGAAATTTCAAAATTTGCTGCTTTTGCAGGATGGCTCGCTAAAGCCTAGCGCCGAGCTGGAGCAAATTTGCGAGGATCTAAATATGAGCGCGGATGAGGTTTTGGCAGCGCAACAGCGCCTACTGCCTAAATTTTTAAGTGAGAGCCTAAACGTCTTTACCTTTGATGCGTTTTTTGCAAAAGCTCTACGCTCCTTTGCGCTAAACAGCGGCATTGATCCAAGCTTTGAAAACGATGAAGGGATTTTGGGTGTGCAGCAGGCGGCGTTTTTAGGCGCGATTTGTAAAAACGAAACGCTACTAAGAGAGGTCGTGGATTATGTAAGTGATTCAGGAATGACAAAGAACGAGTTTTTAAATAGCTTACAAAGCATTTGGAGAGGCGATATAAGCATAAATCCGCCCACGCTTCCCGCAAGCTCCGCGCTAGCAGAGATAAATAAAATTTTATCCTGCTTGCAAAAAGCGGCGAGAGATGCGGGCGTAAGCGCTGGAGCCGTAAATGGGCTAAGCCCTGTTAGTGATCTTTCAAAATTATCCTCTGGTTTCATTCTTTCGGCTCTTGCCAACGGCAGTTTCGATTATTCGCGCTCGCAGCTTAAAAAAATTTCGCATCTTGACGGCGAGTTAGCAAGGCTAAAAGACGCCGTAGCTCGCGAAATAGCGTGGATGGATGCGACATATGCGGTTAAGCTGGCAGGACTAATTAAAATTTATGCCGAAGCGCTTAAATCGGTGCAGCGCAAAAGCGGCAAGCTTACATTCGGCGATGTCACCGCAGCCGTGCACTCGCTGCTAAATCCAAGCGCAGAGGCGTTGCAGGGCAATCGCGAGCTTTTGTATTTCAGGCTCGATTCTAAAATCACGCATATTTTAATTGACGAATTCCAAGATACCGACATTTGCCAGTATGAAATCATGCTGCCGCTAATCTCCGAAGCGCTTGCCGGCAAAGGGGCGGAAGAGCGCTGTGGCAGCTTTTTTTACGTAGGCGATAAAAAACAGAGCATCTATAAATTTCGCGGCGCAGAGAGAAAAATTTTTGATATTTTGCGCGAGCAGTTTAGCCAAATCAAAACGCAGAGTCTGCCGCGCAATTATCGCAGCTTAAAACTCATCGTAAAATTTGTAAATGAGATCTTGCGCGATAAATTTGCGTCTTATGAAGATCAAATCGCGGCAAATAAGATAGATAGCGATCTGCCTGCTTCAGTGCTGCAAAAAATCAAGGATTATCCGCTTTCCCATCCGCACATGCCACTATTTGAGGCACAAAGCGACGATTACGGCTACGTAGCGGCGTTTTCATACGACGACGTGCTAAAGGGGACTGCGGAGCAAGCGCGCAGACTTGTTGAGGAGTGCGGCGTAAGAGCTGATGATATTGCGATTTTATGCTGGAAAAACGAGCATGTAAGCGCGCTAAAAGAGATGCTATCGGAATTTTGCGAGGTTTGCAGTGGCTCAAATAAGGCCCTGCGTTGCAGCGAGCAGGTAAATGCCGTAATTCAATACGCGAAATTTTGCGTAGGTGGCGATGAAATTTATCTGCGAAACGCCGAAGCGATTTTGGGTAGGCGGCTTAAAAAGATAGCGGTTGATTTGCATAAAAACGCGCAAAAAACGGCAGAATTTATCGCTAGCGCGCTGAAATTAAATTTTGTCGATCCAGATCTGCTGCTATTTTTTGAGACGCTGGCAAAATTTAATAGTTTTAGCGAGTATCTGTTTGCAAACGACGAAACGGAGGTATTTGCCAAGGAACAAAGCGGCATTAAAATTATGACTGTGCATAAGTCCAAGGGGCTTCAGTTCCCGCACGTAATCGTTTGCGACCGCATCGGAGGAAAAGACCGAGGCGAGAGCTCAAAGCTCGCGACGGACTATGATTTTGCCACGCATAAGTGGAGGATTTTTTATAAATTTGCGAGCAGAAAGAGCCTGGATACGGAATTTGCAGCATTAATGGATGAAAACGATCGCTCTGCGTATGAAGAGGATATAAACAAGCTCTACGTGGCATTTACCCGCGCCGAACGCTCGCTCATCATCGTAAAACGCTCCGAGGAAAAAATAGATCAATACAATTATAGCTTTTTTTCGCCTTACGCTAAAAAGACTAAGGGTGCGGGCGTCGTGGAGTGGCTGGATATCCCGGATTTTCAATACGGCTACGTAATCCCAAGCTCCGTAAAATCAGAAGAGCCGCCGCCGCGCAAAAAGATCGCGCTCGTAGCGGGCGAGCCTCAAAGTGCGCAAGAAAAAGCAGACAGCGGCGAAACGGAAGCGCTAAGCGCGATATATTTCGGCGAGGCGCTGCACTATGCTCTGGAGATGAGCGAAGGCTTTGGACCAGATGAAATTTTACGCGGAGTAAGCCTTGCAAAAGGATGCTACGCTAAATTTTTAAACGATGCGGATTTTGAAAATATCGCGGCGCGAGCGCTTGGTCTAAGCAAAAACGAGGAATTTTTAGCTCTGATAAAGGGCGCTTGGGCTTATAAAGAGATGCCGATCAAAAGCGCGGAGGGTGATCTTTTGCGCGTGGATCTAGCGTGCTTTAGGCAGGATGAAATTTTGCTTTTTGATTACAAGAGCTCAGAAAAATACCTTGCGCAAAACAAAGCTCAAGTAGCGCGGTATAAAAGCGTGATCCGCGAGTTTTATCCGAATGCGCGAGTGCGTGCCTTCGTGCTGGTTCTCGAAGCTGCGGGCGCTAAGCTGATCGAAGTGAATGAGGAGGGTAAAATTTTAAAATTTAGATGAAATTTGAACATAGATAGATTAAAGACAGCTTAAATTAAGTTATACGTAAGGATATTTCTATATAATCACAGCTCAAATTTTAATAAGGCGGAAACCATGACAGAAATTACAAAGCCTAGCGAAGTTAAGCGCGACTGGGTCGTTATCGACGCGACCGACAAAAGATTCGGTAGAATGCTTACCGAAGTTGCGGTATTGCTACGCGGCAAACACAAACCAAGCTATACTCCAAATGTAGATTGCGGAGACTACGTCGTTATCATCAACGCTTCAAAAGCCGTATTTACCGGCAATAACAAAGGCGACGACAAACTTTATCACAGCTACTCGGGCTATTTCGGAAGCGTAAAGAGCGTAAAATTTCAAGACCTGCTTAAAAACAATCCCGCAAAGCTCTACAGACTTGCGGTTCGCGGCATGCTTCCTAAGACGAAGCTTGGCAAGGCGATGATCAAAAAGCTATTCGTATATGAAGGCGGTGAGCATCCTCATACTGCGCAAACAACTAAAAAAGGAAAATAATCATGGCGACAATTTATGCAACCGGAAAGAGAAAAACTGCCGTAGCTAAGGTTTGGGTAAAACCTGGAAGCGGCAAGATCGTAGTAAACGGTATGGATCTAAACACCTGGCTAGGCGGTCACGAAGCGATCAAACTAAGGGTCGTTCAGCCGCTTTTAGCGACTAAACAAGAGACCTCGATGGATATCACCGCGCAGACTTTGGGCGGCGGATATTCGGCTCAAGCGGATGCGCTAAAGCACGGAATTTCAAAGGCGCTTGCCGCGATGGATAAAGATTTTAGAGCGGCTCTTAAGCCAAAAGGTCTGTTAACTCGCGATAGCCGCGTTGTTGAGCGAAAGAAATTCGGTCGCCGCAAAGCGCGCAGAAGCCCGCAGTTCTCTAAGAGATAATGTTTTTTACAAATTTGTGGCGAAATTGTCGCAAATTTGTAAATTCTTTAAAAATTTTATGGTAATATCGAATTACAACTTTATTTGAAAGGATGTTTAATGAAGAAAGTTCTACTTGCATTAAGCTTGTGTGCATCCAGCGCATTGTTCGCTAGCGATGCTGATTATCACTGGGAGATCACCCCTACTATTGGTGGAATGACTCATGAGGGCAATATGGATTTGGATTCGAATTTTATGTTCGGTCTACGTCTTGCCAAAAATCTACAAGATTCGTTTATCGATCAAGTAGAGGTTGGTTTTGATTACTCTCGCAATATTGGCGTAGAGGATTTAGCTCACAGAGTAGGCAACGATAAGCCTGACGCTAAATATTATCACATCAATGCTGTAAAAGATTTGGTAAATTTCACCGATAATTTCAAATTATACGGCTTGCTAGGTCTTGGATATATGGATTACACTAAAGACGTTTACAACGATGGCGATCAAGATAGCGGCTTCGGCCAATACGGCTTGGGTCTAAAGTACTACATTACCGACAATTTCGCTACAAAACTTGAAGCACGCGATGCTATCAGATTTGACGACGGCAACCACGTATTGTTCTATACTCTAGGCTTTGCAGTTGATTTTGGCAAGAGATATGCTGACGCAGCTCCAGCTGCCGCTCCGGCTCCTACAGGCTGCAAAGACGCAGATAACGACGGCGTATGCGATAATGTCGATAGATGCCCAGGCACACCTGCTGGTGTAGTTGTAGATGAATATGGTTGCGAGAAGGTTATTAGATTAAATTTGGGCGTAAATTTTGCTACAGATAGCTCAAAAATTTCCCCTGAGTTTATGAACCAGATCAAAAACGTAAGCGACGTGCTAGTGGCTCACCCTGATTACAAAGTAATTCTAGAGGGTCACACCGATAGCACCGGTTCGAATGCATATAATCAAAAGCTTTCCGAGCGCAGAGCTGCTGCAGTTGGAGCTGCGCTTAAGAGCTTCGGCGTAGATGCTAGCAGAATCACCACTGTAGGATACGGCGAGACTAAGCCTATCGCTACAAACGCTACTAAAGCAGGCCGCGCTCAAAATAGACGCGTAGATGCTAAATTTAGAAAATAATCTTTTCTAGATCCATATGAGCGGAGCTTCGGCTCCGCTTTTTTTATATCCAAATTAAATTTTAAAATGCCAAAATTCCAAACCACTCTGCTTTTTGATCTCGATGGTACGCTCATAGACTCCACGCCCGCTATACTGGAGGGCTTTCACTACGCGTTTGCGCATTTGGGCGCTGCAGAGCCTAGCGACGAAGCGATTAAAAGGCTTATCGGGCATCCGTTAGAGGTAATGTTTGAGCGTCTAGGTGTGACGCGCGATGTGCAGAATTTCGTGCTCGCCTACAAACAGCGATATGCGCAGACTTTTTTGGATCAGACCGTTCTGCTAAGCGGTGCGTTCGAGGCGGTTCGCACGGCGGGTGAGTTTGCAAATTTAGGCGTCGTGACGACCAAGACGTCGAAATTTTCTAAAATTTTATTGCGACATCTTGGCATCGCTGATCTTTTTGGCACCATCGTTGGACGAGAGGATGTAAAAAATCCAAAACCAAGCGCCGAACCGATCTTAAAGGCGCTCGAAAATTTAGGAATTTGCGGCGCGACCGCTAGCCAAAGCCCGCATGCGGCTTGCGGTAAAACTCACGACGCGACTGCCGATGAAAATACAAGCGCTGCTAGCAGGAGCGTGATTTTGAGTGAAATTTTAACGCCTGATTTAAAGAGCCTTCCTGCGCTTGATCCTGATCCTAGCAAAGTTTACGAGCAAAATTTAAGTAGTATTGCGAGTCAAAATTCTGATAGGATTTCGTTTAGAAATTTAAGCAAAGCAAAGAGTGATAGACACGAGGCTGGCGATAATAGCCAAAAGAGCGGTGTCGACATCGAGGGCGAGAGCGATAAAGGTGGCGCGCGCGGCAGTAAAATTTATGATGCGCATGAGATAAATTCCACTCCTTGTTATGACAAAATTTGCAGTGACGAAATCCTGCCTTCTGTTGGCCAAAATATCTTTATGATCGGCGATACGTCGCTTGACGCCATTTCGGCAAAGTCGGCAGCGGTGCGAAGCGTGGGCGTAAGCTGCGGTTACGGCAATGCCTCGGAGCTACGGGCGCATTTTGAGTTCGTATGTGCGGACGCAAAAGAGGCGGTTGAGTTGATACGCGAAATTTCATCAAAATTTTAGGCACGACGGAGCGAAATTTTTCTAGCTTCGATGCGCTATTTTTGCAAATACTTAGAAGTGAACCCGCGCCCGAAATTTAAAATTTCCAATTAATTTTTGCGTTTTAAACAGCGCGCAATATAAAATTTGTCCGCGCTATTTAGCTGGAGGGACAAGACGCTTTCTAAGTGTTCAAACGATAGGCGGAGTTAAATTTCGCATATTTCTGCTCTGGTCTAGCAAAATAGCCTGTGCCATATTAACGATATATGAGAGATTTCACTTTGTTCGTCGTGCTTGATTTGATTCGTCGAATGTTTGGTATTAACACAATATATGGGAAAAATTCCGTCGCAGTCAAATTTTATGCAATTTTACAATGTCTTTTGAGCCTGCAAAGGGTTTTTACAAGAAATTTTATGCAAGTTTCGCGCTCAAATTTTGGCTTTGATTTTAGTTTAGACCCACTTAATCGCGATAAATTTTACACTCCGCTTGAGGTGAGCATTTGGTAGGACTTTTATGCGATCCTATCGCAAGTCTATTTGACGCTTATTTAGGGTGCTGCATTCCGGGTTTTGTCGCAATTATGTTCGCTGCGGATTTTCGGTGCGATTTATATCATTTAAGGCCGCGCCCGCGCCCAGCGAGCACTAAACATATATGTTTTGAAGACAGGCTTATATCCTAAAAATTTCATCCCGGAATAAATAAGCTCGCAAAGGCGTAAATATAGGATAAACTAGCCAAATTTTAAAATTTAGCTCCGCGGCGAGTAGCCATATTCTTTTATCGAAGCCTATGAAAGCAGCGTTAGTTTTTACGTTTGAATTTTATCGTTTCGGCTCAGCAGGGCTTTAAATTTAATCTAAAATTTTGCAAAATTTTAAAATTCCACCCGCTCTTATGCTTTTTTAAAGCAAAATTCTATAAAATACCGCTTCCGAAATGGGCTATCGTCTAATGGCAGGACAACAAACTCTGGATTTGTGAATATAGGTTCGACCCCTATTAGCCCATCCACTTAATTTTTAATCCCCTTTATCATAGCAGTGTTTGAAATTAATTTGCGCGTCATTTTTTGCAGATCGTGGCAGCATTCGCCGGCTAAGGCAAATTGCGCCAAGCCTTAAATACGCAAAATTTTATCGAGCCAATAAGTAAGTTGCCGCTTTAAAGCGGCGGATTATTTGATTTTTTCTTTGCCTTTGTAAGTGGCGATGCTTTGATACGAGCCATCCTTTTTAAACGCCACCACGTCATAGACCTCGGGCTGAGAGCCTTGCTCCATACCGGGTGCTTCTAGTGGCATGCCAGGTACTGCTATGCCGATGACGTCTTTAGGCTTATTTTTTAGTAACGTGTGGATTTCGCCTATTGGCATATGCCCTTCGACTACATATCCGTCTATGATCGCGGTGTGGCAGCTAGCGAGCTCTAGCGGAAGTTTGAGCTCATTCTTCTTCTGGATAAGCGGCTCGTCAGCCAGCGAAATCATCTCGACTTCAAATCCGTTTTGCTCCATGTATTTTGCCCAGTTGTGACAACAGCCGCAACTCTCGCCGTGATAGACCTTGACATGTTCGCTCGCCGCCGCATAGCTACCTAATGCCGCTAAAAGCGCACCTACAAATAAAATTTTCTTCATATTTTACTCCAGTGATTAAAAGTCCTCGATTATACAATACGTATAGTAAATTTTTAAGAGCGAACCATATAACTCTAAGATTAAATTTGACGAAGCAGACCCGCTCGTAAGCCGAAATTTTACGAAATTTTAAAATTTCGGCGTCGCGGATAAGTTGGTTATAGGCACTGAGACAGTGCTGATTTGATAGCGGATTTTGATACGTAGCCTTCCGAGTCGCTGGTAAGTGATACGTCGCAGCCTGGCTTATAGTTTTTCCAGGTGTAGATGTTGCCATTGTCTTCGGTTGTTTTGATGGAGTCTGGCTGTTTATTCCATGCAGAAATTACTTGATTGATATGAAATGCATCGCTGCGGTCTTTCGGCGCATTAGTCATACCCGTGCTATCGGGCAAGGTCGTTTCGACCATATCAGTGGTGCCTGCGGTGGAGACCTCTTGGACTTTATCATTTACGCCGCCGATATTTGTTTTGCTGCTTTGGGATTTTGTTTGATTGCGTACTCCGCTTGGTTCGTTGGATATATTCCAGTTGGAACAACCGATAAAAAATACCGCTGCTACGAGCGCAGCTATTAAATTTCTCATAAAATTCTCCTTCAAAAATTTCGTTGCGATAGTAGCACATTTATCTTTAGTTTAAAATAAATCCGAGCCCTTGAAATTTGAAATTTCGTAGGAATTTTGCGAGGCGTTTCAGTAGGAATTTATAAAATTTCGGATAATATTCAAAGTTTAATACCAAACGGGCTTTTAAATTTTGCACGGCAAATGCCTTTTTGGCTACCAAATTTTAAAGGATTTTTGATGTATGCTATCATCAAACACGGCGGCAAGCAGTATAAGGTCGAAGAGGGCAACTACCTAAATTTAGACCATTTTAATGCTGAGCCGAAAGCAAAGCTCGAGCTTAGCGAAGTTTTAGCGCTAAACGACGGCGAGTTAAAGGTAGGAGCACCGTTCGTAAAGGGTGCCAAGGTGGTTTTGGAGGTCGTTTGCGAAGGCAAGGATAAAAAAGTCGTTATCTTCAAAAAACGCAGACGCAAAGATTCAAAAGTAAAACGCGGCTTCAGACGCCAATATACCCGCGTCAAAGTCGTTTCGATTAACGCATAAAGGATAGGAAATGGCACACAAAAAAGGTCAAGGTTCAACCCAAAATAATAGAGATAGTATCGGACGCCGCTTGGGTGTTAAAAAATTCGGTGGCGAGTTTGTGCGCGCGGGCAACATCATCATCCGCCAGCGCGGCACTGCGACGCACCCAGGCTGCAACGTAGGCATGGGCAGCGATCACACGATTTTCGCGCTGATCGACGGCGTCGTAAAATTTGAGCGAAAAGATAAAAACCGCAAAAAAGTATCGGTTTATCCGGCTGCGTAAATATCGCTAAATCTTCGGGGCGCAAGCCCCTCTTTTAAATAAAAATTCGAAAAATCGCTGTGAAATCGAAAGGTTTTTCTCACGCGAAAATTTCGTTATAAAACTCGCTACGACGAGATTTAAAATTTATCAAAAAATCACGAGTTAGAAATGATAGGCGCGCCGTTCCTTAGACTTTAAAGTTTAGCTCTAATTTTGAAATTTTACCGAATATTATTTGTGTAAATAATGGCGCATGGGGAATTATTTAAATTCTAAAGGGATTGGCTATGATAAAAATAGACAAAAGCGAAATTTTAAAATATCTCGTAAACAACATAATAGACAAAGACCTATTAAGAGGCATAAACGCCCTTATCGACGAAAGTATTAAGTCATTAAAAATCGAGATAGACGGTAATAAAATTAGTCCGAGCGACGCGGAAAAAATCGTGAAAGATATACAAAGTAGCGATAAATTTAAAAGCTTGATAGGTGAAGCCGCGAAAAAGAACCAAGCATCCATCAAATCAGGTGGTGGATTTTGGTTCGGTGCTGTCGTAGCAGGAGCGATAGCTTATGGCGGATACGATATATTTTTGGAGCGTTATTCAATAGATGAAGAATACTCTTTTATCTCTAAGTGCGTCGGCGAGCAGGGTGAGGAGTATAAAAAAGACTATTGCGTTAAGCAACTAAAAAAGTGTTTAAAGGACGATAAAAAGATTCGCGAATGTTCTCGCGGATTGTCGGGTCGCTAGAAGCGGCGATCGATTTGTGATCACGCCATATCCATATTCAACGGGCTATGTATCGCTTGGCTCGTTCGTATCACCAAAAGCTATTTTTGAGCCCTCTTGTATATTTTCGCAAATTTCATCGCCTAAAATTTTTCTCTCGAAGCTATCGTCTATAAGCGTCTTATAGCGTTTAAGCTTTTTGTATTCATCGCTATCAAGCAGGAATTTATAAATTGCTTTTAATTTATCCGCCATTTTTTGCGAGCTTAAATTTTCGTTTTTAACTCTTTGCATGAGCTTTTCGTATGATTTTGCTCGTTTTTTTAAATAGCTTTCGTCATCTGAATTTTCGTCGAATTCTACAAATTCTATTAAAAAATTCGTCAATCCAAGCCTTATCTGACTAACTCCATTTCGTATATCGTCCACTAGCTCTTTGCATTTTCTATCATAATTTTCTGTCGCCATTTGTCGCCGAACCTTTCTGTAAAATTACGCTAATTATATCAAAATCTTACGGAAAGGAGGTGATTAAAATGAATACGTCAGATATGAGCCAGGACGAGCTTGATTTGTGGTCGAATATAAATAATCCAAACAATGATGCCGATATGGACGATTGGGCGGATGCGCATAATCCAAATAACGATGATTATTTGGGCGATGACGACGAGAATGAGTGATTTTATAGTTGTGACCGGTTAAATTTATATAGGTCGCCAAATTTGCGTCAAAAGCCGGATTAGGCTTATAAAGGAGAAATGATGGCAAAATCTGGAGTTAGGCCGCCAAATGGTCCGAGCACTACGGGTAATCCAAGTGGTAAAGGTCGCGGGAATAATCCGCCAAAAAAATAGATATTCTCCTCCTTTGGGAGGAGACAAATTTAAGGAAAGAGTATCATTTCGAGGACTGTGATTTTACGCCGCTTGTCGCAAAGTTTGAAAATCTGGACAAAATAACTTTAGGTTTTGAGGAACAAAAGACTAAACGGTCGGTAAAAGACGCATATCTAAATTTTGTTTTGCTAGATTGTTAAGTAGATAAAATTTTGTAATCTTGTAGATATCATTCAAGCATTTAAAGAAAAGTGCGGCAACGATGGCTATACTAGCAACGCTAAAATAGTAAATTTTTACAAAGGAATGGACGTAAGGTAAGTCCTGTTGATTAAGGCCCTTCCGTCTTGAAAAGATCTTTATGAAAGAAATACTTAAATTTTTAAGATTAAGATTAAACTACGGCTTTAAAAGCGATCTTGCTGTAGTTTTAGTAATTTTGGATATAATCGCCCTTAAAAACTAAGGTAGAAAATGTTCATAGACAGCGTAAAATTTAGCGTTAAATCTGGTAATGGCGGCGCAGGTTGCGTTAGCTTCCGCCGCGAAAAATTCATCATCTTGGGCGGTCCCGACGGCGGCGACGGCGGCGACGGCGGCGACGTGTATTTTAGGGTAGATAAAAACTCCCACACCCTCTCATCCTACAAGGGTAAGCGTGAGTTTAAAGCGCAAAACGGCGCGCCCGGCGAGGGTCGCAAAAAGACGGGCAAAAGCGGCGAGGATCTCTATCTCATCGTCCCTCCGGGCACCAGCGTTTACGACGAAGATAGCGGCGAGCTGGTGCTTGATATGCTAAACGACGGCGAGACGAGGCTGTTTTTAAAAGGCGGCAAAGGCGGGCTTGGCAACGTGCACTTTAAAAGCTCGATCA
>ERZ773049.6-NODE-6-length-121546-cov-9.646138_pt1 | contig 121546 bp, 110 predicted proteins | sample MGYA00580633_ERZ773049 | MGnify/ENA primary metagenome ERZ773049 (study PRJEB29015, sample SAMEA2737991) | human oral metagenome | biome: human oral; feature: human-associated habitat; material: dental | place: China | collected 2066 ...
TCATTCGTCTACGCCTCGCACACAAATATAGCAGAAGTTGAAGGAAAACTACTCAGAAGATCAAGGATGGAGGTCCTCGAGAGACGGCGACTCTCCCACGCTTTGGCCCAGAGCACCGGCCGCCGGACTGACAGACGCTGATTCTAGCGTCCCAATCGTATGAGGGGCACGCGGAGCAATCGATAGACTGCGGAGATCTCGCCCACGGCCGGTGCGAGAGGCGATTGAAACTGCTAGCGGTACGCCGACACTGCCACTCGGTCTTGAACGTACGGGGCTGCACGCTCGGGAGCGAGTGGCAGTGCGAGCGGTACGCTCGGGACGACCTTTGGGCCTGGGGGCGCAGCATCGGCATCGGGACGCGCCTCTGACCTTGCCGGGAACGACCCTTCCGCGAGGGGGAATCTCTTTGCAGGCAGGGAGGTCGCTTCTGCAGGCAGGGAGCTTTCTCGGCTGGTCAAGCGGATTTGTCCCGCATCGCATTAGCGCAGGGGGCTGCACCAGGCACAGTGTTGGTACGACCTCTGTGCCACATGGGCACTTAGGAATGCCCGTCCGCTGCCAGCTAGCGCTGCCCGGCTCCAAGGCGAGGGGCCAAGGCCATTGCCTACGGATCCTCCTCGCAATGCCCGCCCATGTTCCTGGACCCACGACATGATTGCTCTCTCCCTGCCCCCTGACGGCAGTAACGAGTGCTGCCAAGAAGACTGAGTCAGCTAAGGCGCTGTCCTACCGCTCTCTTGGGGTCAGTCGAGGCGTAAGGACCGCACACATCCTCAAAGGCTATCCCTACAGGCTACCACTGGGCCCCGGGCATGCGCGCCTGGTCCCTCTGCTGCTTGACAGACACGCCAAGCCATACCGCAAGCACAGGAATACCCACGCCGATCAGCGTCTCAATCGAGAGGTCAAACGTATTGGCAACGATACTCCTCACGATGTTCAGGATCGTAGAGGCAAGCGAAAGACCTGATATCACCAGGTACGGTGTCACCTTCTCAGGATTGTTTGCCGCGCGAATACCAAGGATACCCGTCAGAAGTAAGCTAAGACCAAGCGTAACATATACGATGACAGCCGCAAATACCAAGGCGGCAACCTCTGATCCATCAGATATATCGAACCCGTTTTTATTAAACTCCTGGACTAGCATAGGTGTCAAGCTACCCCCCACCGCAGACTCAGCCTGTGAGAAGAGAGACCACATGTACAGTATCCACAGCAGAATGAAGACACCTCCGATTATATATAGGATCGCAAGGACCTTCAAACCGCGCTGGGCACCGCTGCGCTCCCCATAGCTAGGGTTAGAGCCCCCATAGTTGGAATAGTTGGAACCACCATAGTTGGAATAGTTAGATCCCCCATAATTGGAATAGTTATCCACAACTGCTCCCCTCATTCGTCTACGCCTCGCACACAAATATAGCAGAAGTTGAAGGAAAACTACTCAAAAGATCAAAGAAGAAAGCCCCCCACGGAGCAGCGACTCCTCCACACCTTTACCCAAGGAGCTAGCAACAGAACTAGCGGGCGAACTAGCGGGCGCCGGGTCCTGTCAACCTCATCATATGAGAGACACGCGAAACACATCGATAACCCACCGGGATCTCGCCCACGATCGTTGCGAAAAACGCTCGAGAGGTATCTGGCAGCGCGTCGACACTGCCACTCGGTATCGAGCGTGCCGATGCGGTACGCTCAGGGCCGAGTGGCAGTGCAACTCACGGCAACCGGTACGCTCAAGGTCGAGTGGCAGTGCACTTCACACTGCCACTCGGTATCGAGCGTGCCGATGCGGTACGCTCAGGGCCGAGTGGCAGTGCAACTCACGGCAACCGGTACGCTCAGAGTCGAGTGGCAGTGCGCTTCACACTGCCACTCGATGGTGAACGTACGGGACCGGTACGCTCAGGGCCGAGTGGCAGTGCCGGCCGAGACGGCCCCAAACTCGTAAGTGCCACGTCAGCATCAGGATGCGCCCTAAGTGAGGCGGGTCCCAAGCCTTACCGAGAGCGACCCCTCCGCGAGGGGGAATCTCTTTGCAACTGGGTGGATGCAACTGGGTGGCCTTTTTGCAGGCTACAACTGGGTGGCCTTTTTGCAGGCTACAACTGGGTGGCCTTTTTGCAGGCTGGATGGTCCCCTTTTTTACAGGCTGGACGGTCCTCTGGCCGGTCAGGCTGATCTGCTCCACATGTCCATAGCGCAGGAGCCGTACCGGGCACAATGCCGGTACAGCCCCTGCGCGACGCAAGCGAATAGGAACGCTCGTCGGTCCTTAATGCCCGTCTGCTGCCAGCTAGTCCAAGTCGTTGAAGTTGGTGTCTGTCATGGGAGAATAGGTTGTGGCCTCCTGATCAACGATGCCAGATGACGGCTGGCCCGTGGAGTTCCTCGGCAGCGAAGGCGTGGGTGTGATCACCGGGTTGACAGATGACGAGGAACCGTTTGGAGCATTCAGTGTCTGCTCGGGGAAGACGGAGTCCGCATCGTCCATGAAGTGCTGCAGGAGCTTCTTGTACTCGCCGCGGAAGTCCTCGCGAGACTGCTTGAGGCGGTCGATCTCGTCCATCTCGGCCTGCTTCTCGGCAAGCGCCTGACGGATGACCTCCCGGGCCTTCTGGTCGGCCTCGCTGCGGATAGTATCGGCATTGACCTGAGCGTCCGCGATGAGCTTGTCGGCACTTTGCTGCGCGATGATGAGCACTTGCGAGATCTGGCGCTCGGAGGCGATGATGCCGGCGTCTTGGGGCTCAGCCGCTATCGGAGTGGCTGGGAACCCGAACGCTCCAGCGCCTTCGTTTTGCTCCATAAGCTGCGCGACCTGTGCCTGAGAGGCCGCCAGCTGCTGCTCGGAGCTGTTGAGGCGACTCTTGAGGTCAGCAATCTTCTGAAGCATGGCATCAACCTCGCCTGAAAGCTGATCAAGAAAGGCGTCAACCTCCTCGGTGTTGTAGCCATTCTTCTTAGCCGCAGAGAATGTCATTGATTCGATGTCTGCTGGGGTGATAGCCATGTTGGTTCCTTTCAAGTTTGTCTCTGTGCTACGTCAGCAGGGGATACCACTGAGCATAGTGTAACCTAAAACCTCGCAAGTGCGCGACCGATGAACTCCAGCACGATAATCGCGAGGACTGGCGAGAAGTCGATGCCTCCCATCGGAGGCAAAAAGCGCCTGAAGATCCCGATGTAGGGTTCCACGATCGCCCCCAGTCCCTTACGGACGCTCTCCGTGGGTCCTCCCGGTCGATAGGGGACCCAACTTAAGATGGCCCAGATGATGATGACGGTCACATAGGCGTCTATCAGCTTCAATAGTATCCATCCCATAGGCGCTCACTCCCCCTTTGCCTGTCCGAGTTCGGCCGTTCTCGCAAGAGCCGCATCGATGCCCTCCTCGACGGCGAGCATCAACGACGGCTCCATCGCCCTGAGGCCGGCCGCAGTCGTCCCCCCCGGAGACGTCACTCGCTCCATGTAGGCCCTCGGATGCTCACCCGACTCCAGAAGCTGCCCTGCCACCCCCCTCATCGTGGAGAGGACCATCTCGCGGCAACCGGCGGCAGGAAGCCCGTGCTCGACGCCGGCCCTCACAAGCAGATCCGCAAAGAGCGCAATGTAGGCAGGCCCACAGGAGACGACCGCTCCCTCGACGTCAAGCTGGTCCTCCCGCATGACAAGCGTGCAGCCGAGACAACCGAACAGGGCAGACGCAAGCCCAACGTCCTCGCGAGTCGCCGCCGAGCCGGCGCAGACTGCCGTGGCACCAGAGACGGCCCATATCGGTAGGTTAGGCATCACACGGATAATGCGCGATGCGGGCATGAGGGACTCGAGTGCCTGGAGCTTAACGCCTGCCGCGATCGAGATCACGAGCCTCCCCCCCAGAAGATCGCTGGCTTTTTTCACGACATCGGGAAGAACCTGCGGCTTGACCGCGATGATAACGACATCGGGAGACGTTGCCCCCATCGAGGAGGCAGCGTCAAACACCTGAATACCTTCAGAGGCGAGATGGTCGCGCCTGTCTTGACAGGGATCGGCGACGAGCACACGCTGTGGCTCGAGTGAACCCGTACGTACAAGTCCCAAGGCTATGGCAGAGCCCATGGTGCCGCCGCCCACAATGGCGATTGTCTTGTCACGCAGAGCCGGCATGCAACTACCTTTCTATCGTCCCGTCCTGAACGAGCTTGTCGATGTCCTGTTGCGAGAGCTCGATGCCCTCTGGAAGTACAACGAATACGCGATCTCCAAGCTCATCTACTGTCCCATTGACCCCACAAGAGAGTCCAAAGCAGAAGTCGAGCACGCGCTTGGCGGTCTCGATGTTGGTGTTCCTGAACGCGAGGACGACGGGCTGGCCGGTGCGAACACGCCTGACGACCATCTGGACGTCATCATAGGAGGCGGGCTTGATGACGTACGGGGGGAGCTTTCCCGAGCTGCTCTGGCGCGGAATCGGCTTGAGGCCGATGTCTCCCGGCGTATGGCCTCCCGTAGTGTTGCCGAGAACCGACTCGCCGCGCGTCGCGATGGAGGACGTCTCGTCCTGCGAGTAGTCTTGGTATCCGTACCCACGCTCGTCGCGCTCGCGCGTCGCGTACTCTCGCTCACGCGTTGCATATCCACGATTGTTACGAACCGTCGGGGCGGGCGCACGGTAGTCGTCTTCGTAGTCCCGGGTTCGCGCCGTGTAGGCCCGTGCGTTGGGATTCTCGCCCTGCTGCTGCGCCACTGGCCTGCCGGAGCGTGTGTACACCGAGACGCTCTCCGCCTCGGGACGACGCGTGTTGCCAAGGACACCCGAGGTCTCGCGCTCGTCACGGCGACGGGAGGACCGGCTGTCCTGCCTATCATCGTAGTCGTCGTAGTAGTCGTCGTAGTCATCCTCCTGGGGACGGAGCCTGTTGCGTAAGTTATCGAGAAAACCCATCTCATCCTGCCTTTCCGGCCGACCACGCTCGGCAGACGGCCACACGCTGTGCGCCTGGCGCTATCGCAGCTCGTACCCTGGATCGAAGACTATCCTGCCCAACCTGACCAAGGTAGAGCCCTCCTCTATCGCGATGTGGAAGTCGTCGCTCATGCCCGAGGAGAGGACCTCGAGCCCAAGGCCCGTATCGGCCCTCAGTACCTCCGCCAGCTCGCGCAGGCCGCAAAACGTCCTGCGGGCGCCGTCGGCGTCATGGGCCGGCGCCATTGTCATGAGTCCCCTCACGGCAATGCCATCAAGCTCCATGAGCTGATCCATAGCCCCCCGAAGCTCCTCTGGTGAGAAGCCGGCCTTGGACTTTTCGCCGCTCACGTTGACCTCAAGGAGCACGTCACAGCGCAGGCCACGCACTGCGGCACGCTTCGATATGGACTGCGCGAGATGCACGGACGACACCGAGTGGATGAGCGAGACCTTGCCGATGACCTGGTTGATCTTGTTGGTCTGGAGATTGCCTATCATGTCGAAGCGCGCGCCTCGCAGCTCTGGGTACGCCTCGATGCCCTCAAGCTTGCGCTTGAGCTCCTGGGGCCTGTTCTCACCAAAGGCCCGGTAGCCCGCCTTCCAGGCCAGCACGACCTCCTTCGGTCCCACCGTCTTCGAGACCGCAAGCATGGTCACCTCATCGGGGCTACGACCTGCCCTCCTCGCGGCTGCTGCCATGCGCTCACAGATGGCCTTTCGCCTCTCGACGAGGAAGCTATCAAGCTCAGTCTGCTCGTTGCCTCTCATGCCGCCTCATCCTCCTCCCACGGCCCACGCACCGCAAGGGCACCATGGCGCCCACACGTACCGCCCTGCGCACGATACGAGAAGAATCTCTTCGGACACCTCACCGTCGAGGCTGTGCAGCCAAGGACGTTTTGCCTCGCCAGACCCGCCCTCTCGAGCGAGGCCGCGATGGCCGCCCCAAGATCAAGCCTGCGTTCGCCTGCGCAGACGACGTCGCCGAACTTCTCCACGAAGCGCCCGAGCAGCTCCTCGGATACCTCATAGTCCTCTGCGCCTATGTGAGGCCCTAAGTAGGCACAGATCCCCTCGAATCCTGACCCACTCGCCTCGGCAAGGACCCGCGCCGCTGTGGCGGAGACCTCCGCCAGCGTGCCGCGCCAGCCCGAGTGCACGACGGCGAAGCCCCCCTGCGAGACAAGCACGACAGGAACACAGTCCGCAAAGCAGAGCAAAACCGGCACGCCCCGGGCGCAGCACACGATGGCATCGGCGCCTGCCTCGGCCTCTGCCTGCGCCAAGGAGACCGCAGCGTCGGTGGCTGAGCTCACGACGACGACATGGTCGCCATGTACCTGCCTGGGCGAGATAAGCCTCCCGAGAAGACCAGCCGCCCCGAGGGCGTGCAGGGCGCGGCGACGGTTCTCCCTCACGTGACCCGGATCATCTCCGCAAAAGGCCCCAAGGTTGAGCGAGGACCATGGCCCACCCGAAACGCCACCCGTACGCTCCGTAAACGCGAATGCCACTCCACTCGGACGTTCTGCGTCGCCAAGGAAAGTCACACCATGCGCGCTCAGGCGATTGAGACGAGGCGCGCCCATGCTAGATGCGACTGCGCTTGAGGAACTCGGGGATATCGAACTCCTTGTCGTTGCTGGAGCTCGACGAGCGCGAGCCGTCTGAGGAGCCGGTGCTGCGAGACTTAGGCACGGACTGCGAAGAGCGCGAGGAGCGGCTCCTGTCAAGCGTGAGTGACGGGATGGACTGCTGGACGTTCGCATCATTGAAGCCCGTGGCGATGACAGTGACGCGCACCTGGTCGCCGAGGCTCTCGTCCACGACGGTGCCGAAGATGATGTTTGCCTCTGGATCAACGTTCTTGGCAACCACGTCGGCGGCGTCGTTGATCTCCTGGATGCCGAGGTCCTTGTTGCCCGCTATGGAGAGCAAGACGCGCGTCGCACCGTCTATGGAGCTCTCAAGCAGGCGCGAGGCGATCGCCTCCTCGGCCGCGTCGGTCGCACGGCTGTCGCCGGAGGCGGTACCGACGCCCATCATCGCGGTGCCTGCGCCGCGCATGATGGTGCAGACGTCGGCAAAGTCAAGGTTGATGAGACCAGGCACGGTGATGAGGTCCGTGATGCCCTGGGTGCCCTTGCAAAGCACGTCGTCGGCCATACGGAAGGCCTCGATAAAGGAGGTCTTCTTCTCGGAAAGGTCAAGCAAGCGGTCATTGGGAATCACGATGAGCGCGTCGACGCTGTCCGAAAGGGTCTGAATGCCATCGCTGGCACGGTTAGTGCGGGGGCGCCCCTCGAAGGAGAAGGGTTTGGTCACGACGCCGACGGTCAGGGCTCCCACATCGTTCTTGGCGATGTCCGCAACGACAGGGGCAGCTCCCGTGCCGGTACCGCCTCCCTCACCCGCAGTGATGAAGACCATATCGGCACCTGCGAGAGCCTGCTTGATCTCGTCATGGGAGTCCTCGGCAGCCTCGGCCCCGACCTCGGGATTGGCACCGGCGCCAAGACCGCGCGTGATGTCCTGGCCAATGTGGACCTTGATGTCCGCGTCCGATATCGCGAGCGCCTGGGCGTCGGTATTGATGGCAACGAACTCGACACCGCGAATGCCCTCCTCGATCATGCGATTGACAGCGTTCGAGCCACCGCCGCCTACGCCCACGACCTTGATTACGGCCATGTAGTTGCTAGGGATGTCTGAGTCGATCATTGTTCCTCCTTGCCTGGCGACAGCCTCTGGCGCGTCAATCTCCTCGGGCACGAGCAGCTCCTCGGCCTTTGGGGTAGAACTCGCGATGACGCTCGTCTTGAAGTGACTCGCTTTTTGCTTCGATTTCATGCTTCACTCTACTCCGGTTACTGCTTGCGTCCCTGTTGCCACTCCATGAAAGCCCGTCGTGAAAACCTTAAACCTCAGGTAGACCCCTATGGCTCACACAAAGTGCGTTATAGTCGCATAAGACCACCCGGACGTCAACACATATGTACATTATATGAAACGGGCTGGTACATTGCTTGTTGACTGAGAAGCATCGTCTCCAGCTCTACTTGAGAGTTTGCTCTCATTGCCGCGTGAATCCCCTCTCAGACAGCACCAGGACCTCAATGCGTCCGTGTCCCTCAAGTCATCATGAGACAAGACAACGGGGTGTGAGCTTGGCAGGTCAGGATCCGGCACCCTCGCCCGCACCCACAGCACCGATGCCCGCCTTCACATCATCGCTGTCTATGGCGCGATAGCTGGGATTAAGCGGCGTTCGCACGTTGATGTAGGTGAGCTTGTCTTGATGCTGGGCGAGCATACCCAAGATGGCCGTCTGCTTGGCGTCAATGTCGGTCGCGGCGCCAAGCGAGACCTGCACGCCGCTCGAGAGCGTGCAGGAGATGGAGTCGAGGCTCGTGATGGAGTAGCTGACGATCTGCGACCTGAGCTCAGAGGAAAAGTTTTCCTGATAAGACTGGACGGCCCCTATGACGTCATCCGTCGCGGCATGTCCGGCGATAGGACTCACCGATGGAGGCGCATCCGTGAGGAGAAGGACTCTAAGCTCCTGGGCCCTTGCCAGCGCCACATCATTTATAGACTGCTTATCTCCCACCGTGATGGGATAGGGCTCTATCCACACGCCGCCCTCTCCCAACGTCCAGGCGATGTTACCAGTTCCCATCACGACTATGGCCTGAACGCTCGTCTCATGCACCGTGATCCTGAGGTGATCGGGAAACTCCCGCACATAGCTCACCGAGCCTACCCATGGATTCCTCTTGAGGTTGCTCGTGATGTCGCCCTCGTCGAGGTTGAGCAAGGTCGCCCCATCGGGGACGAGAGCGAGCTTGACGATGTCATCCGCACTCATGTGGTCGGTGGCCTCAGCGTCGATGCCTGTGATGGTGAAGAGGGGCGTGTAGGAGAGCACGAGCAGGGTGAGAAGTCCGAGAAGCGCCAAGGTTGCGACAATGATGCCTGCGACTATGGCACGCCTGATGGGACGCTGGCGCTCAAAGACCTCAGCTTGGGTCTTACGATGATCCGGTGCCATCGGACGCGAAGGGGAGCGGCGTGCCTCCATGGCGACACCTCCCGCCCTCAAGGTCGAAGCGGCTGGCTTGCCGTCTCGCGTAGAGGGGCGCAGGCGATCCCTCGGGTTCTGAGTCCCTTCCGCACCGCGCCGACTACCATCGTGGCGCATCTCCGCTTGCGCTGGGGATACTCTGTTGCGCGCCGTCGCTCGCCTCGCACCCCTCTCCCGCACCGCCATCCTCCCCTAGGCCCCAAACCCCAGGAACTTTACCTCGCAGCTCAGGTCTACCCCAAAACGTTCTTGAACGGCTTCATGGACCTCGCGCATGAGTGCCACGACGTCTGCGGCCGTGGCACCGCCAGCATTGACAATGAAGTTTGCGTGCATCTTGCTGATCTGCGCGCCCCCGACGCTGCGGCCCTTGAGGCCGCAGCGCTCGATCATCTTGGCTGCAGAGCCATCGGGGGGATTTCTGAAGACAGAGCCACAGGACGGCAAGCCAAGCGGTTGCGCCCTTCTGCGCTGGGACGTACGTCGATTCATCTCGGCAGCTATCGCATCCTTGCTCCCTGGCTTGAGGAGAAGGTCAACCTCAAGGATGATCGCGGCGGGATCTATCGAGCACCAGCGGTAGCCCCACTCAATCTCGTCTGCCGAAAGACGCCTCAGGCTCCCGGCGGCGTTCGCGATGACCACACTCTGCACGTAGTGTCCGATCCAGTGGTGGCGGGAACCCGCGTCCATGGAGATGGCCCCGCCGACAGTCCCGGGGATCCCCATGCAGAACTCGATGCCCGAAAGCGAGTGGGAAAGCGTCTCCCTCACGAGCTTGGGGAGGAGCACACCTGCCCCCACCGTCACCCGGCCGTCCTCGAAAAAGGCGAGTCTAGAGAACTCCCTGCCCAGCTCTATGACACAGCCACGATAGCCCGCATCCGAGACGAGCACGTTCGAGCCCTTGCCCAAGATGACCCACTCGATGTCCTCACGAGCGAGCACCTCAAGCGTCCTCTTGAGTGCGGGGTAGCTGTGGACACAGACGAAGAGGTCAGCAGGGCCACCGATGCGATACGTCGTCCTGTGCGAGAGCTTTTCCTCCCTGATCACCTCGGCGTCATAGGCGCCCGAAAGTGACATGTATGCGTTGAAGAGACTCACCTTAGGCGTCCCCACCCTCATCGCGCTCGCGGACGGCCTCAATGAAGGCGGGTCCGATAGCCGTCACGTCGCCGGCACCCAAGGTTATCAGGAGGTCACCCTCCCGGCAGATGCCAAGGAGCGTCGAGACGACCTTCTTGGGCGTGGGAGCAAAGCGGACCTCGCCCACGCTGCCCGCGTCGATGACGTTGTTGGCAACGACCTTTCCGGAAACCCCGGGGATCGGCGTCTCCCCTGCGGGAAAGACCTCGGTCACGACGAGCACGTCGGCGTCACCGAAGGCGCGAGCGAACGTTGAGGCGAGCGCCTGAGTCCTGCTGTAGCGATGGGGCTGGAACACGCAGACGACGCGAGCAAAACCAAGCCCTTTGGCTGCGGCGAGCGTCGCCTTGATCTCGGTCGGATGATGGCCATAGTCATCAACGACCGTGATGCCGTCTATGTCGCCCACATGCGTGAAGCGACGGTGGGCACCCTGGAAGAGCGAGAGCGCCTCGGCGGCCTTCACGACGTCAAGACCACACACGTCTGCCGCCGCGATGGCGGCAGTGGCATTGGCCATGTTGTGCCTGCCGGGGTTCGCCTTGATGGTCACCTCGACCGCAGTTGAGTGCGGTGTCTTGACCCAAAGCCGGCTCCTCAGGCTATGGGGGTCGCTCTTGGCCGTGCAGACGTAGTCGCAGGACTCGCTAAATCCATACGATACGAAGCGGCGTCCGGTCGAGCGGGCAAGCTCGATGTAGTGGGGGACGTCACCGTTGACGATGATGCAGCCATCCTCTCCGACAAGGTCCATGAACTGGCAGAAGGTCCTCTCGATGTTCTCGAGCGAGCCGTAGTGATCGAGATGGTCGGCCTCGATGTTGGTCACGACGACCACATCGGGATCGAGGTAGAGAAAGGAGCCGTCCGACTCGTCGGCCTCGCAGACGAAGTACTCCCCCGTTCCGTTTCTGCCATTGGTACCATACTCCTCGACAATCCCACCTATGAGGAAGGAGGGGTCGCATCCGAGATGGTCGAGCATAGTCGCGATCATGGACGAGGTAGTGGTCTTGCCGTGCGTGCCCGCCACGGCAATGGTCAAAGACCCCCTCGAGAGCGCCCACAGCATCTTGGCACGGGGCCAGACGGGAATGTTGAGCTCCCGAGCACGCATGACCTCAGGATTGTCCTCCGGAACGGCCGACGAGGTCACGACAAGGTCGGGTACCGTCTCGTCTATGGTCGAGGCTCTGTGGCCGATATGGACCTCGACGCCCGCGTCCACAAGGTCACGAACGTAGCTCGAGGCCTTGAGGTCGGAACCCGTTACCCTGCACCCACGTTCGTGGAGCACGTGTGCGATCCCACTCATGCCCGCACCCCCTATACCAACGAAGTGGGCGCTCGTGAAGCTGCTTGCGTTGTCGTCTGTCATGGTCATGAGATCCTCTCGCCCTGACGGCGACCGACCTGGTCACCTGCGTGTACGTTGTTGTGCGTGCGCATGTTTACCCAACGTCCGACATGCCCCCTACCACTCTAGCGCAAAGGCGCCCGTCTAGGTACCAAGCGCCTCGGCGCCCTCGACTTGATCCGCAAGCGCCATGGCTGCGCGATCCTGGGCGAGGCTCTTCGCCGCCTGACGCATGGATGTTCGCCTCTCACCATCATCGATGAGGCTACGAAGGCTCTCAAGGAACGCAGGCGTATCTATCTGGTCGTCCGGAAGCAGGACGGCCGCGCCGGCATCTACGAGATAGCGCGCGTTGACCGTCTGGTGGTCGGCTGTCGCGAAGGGGTACGGGACGAGAAGGGCGGGCACGGCAAGTGCGGCGATCTCGGCGATCGAGGATGCGCCGGCACGAGAGAGCACAAGGTCGGCGGCGGCAAGCGCCTCTCCCATGGCGTCGATGTAGGGCACTACCCTCCAGCGGCATCGCTCCTCTTCGCTCAAGCGCAACTCAGCCACCACGCGATCAAAGTCCTTCTTGCCCGTTGAGTGAAGCACGTACAGCCCCGTATGAGAGAGGAGCTCGTCCTTAAGCGCGATAAGGCCGTCATTCAGGTGCCGGGCTCCGAGCGAACCACCAAAGACGAGTAGCAGCATGGCGTCATCGGGAATGTCATTGTTGGCGCGACCAGCCTCGCGACTCGCGCCAATGACGCTCTGTCGAACCGGGTTGCCCGTCACGACGATCTGGGTCTGCGCGCTGACGCGACTCTTGAAGGCGTCGATGGCAATCGGCAGCGAGACGCACACGCAGTCGACCTTGCGCGCCAGCAACCTGTTCGCAAGTCCGGGCACCGAGTTCTGCTCGTGAAGTATGCAGGCGACCCCCTTGGCGTGGCAGCATCTGAGCAGTGGCATCTCGACGTAGGCGCCAAAGCCAACCGCCACATTGGGGGTGCCGTGGGCGTCGAAGTAGTCATTGATCCTCCTCTGCGCCCTGTGCATGCGCCAAAGCGCTGTGGCAAGCGTCCAGGGTCGGGAGCGATCGAAGCCGGTCACCTCGATGGGCACAAAGGAAAAGCCCGCCTGCGGCACGAGCGTCGCCTCAAGACGAGTGGGTTGACCGAAGAACGTAAGCTCGTGCCCACGCCTTCTCAGCTCCTCGGCGAGGGCAAGGGCTGGGTTGATGTGGCCGGCTGTCCCCCCAGCCGCGATGGCGACATGCATCGTGTCGGACACGGCGATCAGCTCCTTCCTCTTCGATCATCCCTCGCTCTACGCGCCTTTGACCTTGAATGCCTAGACCGCAGTCGCTCAGAGGCGCTCGGACCCAGGTCGATGCGCCTCCTGCCCGAGAAGTCCACCCTTACGCGCCTAGGAGGATCTGGGGGTGGGGCCTTGTGGTCCGCACGCCCACCACCGACGAGCCTCAACGTCGAGTGAGGCCTCGCCAACCGTGCCGAGCGCACCGTCACCTCCCCCACCTGGCCAGACTCAGAAGTCGAGAGCTCATCGTCGTCGCGCACCCGCAGGTTCTGACGCGCCCCGTCAAGCTCCGTCAGGGAAAGTCCCGACTCGCATGATACCGAAAAGATCAGGCCGACCAGCATAATGCTCGACATGATCGAGGAGCCTCCGTAGGAGATGAACGGTATGGGCTTGCCCGAGAGAGGAAATATCCCGATGACGCCACAGACGTTGAGGAGCATTTGGATGGCGAGCATGGAGGAACAGCCGAGGGCGACGAGCTGGCCTGCGGCGTCGGGAGCGTACCTAGCGATTTTGAACCCCGCCCAGAGCACCACGAGGAAGCCCACGATCACGCCGATGGTGCCGATAAGGCCGCACTCCTCCCCTATGACAGCGAAGATGAAATCGTTATGCGCCATGGGCAGGTAGCTGTACTTCTGACGGCTCATACCGATGCCAAGGCCAAAGACGCCGCCCGAGCTGAAGGCATAGAAGCCCTGCACGAGCTGGTAGCTCTCCTTCTCCTGGTATTTCCAGGGGTCGAGCATGGCGAGCAGGCGGGCCCTCGAGTAGGGTTGGGCAAAGGAGAGGACAAAGAATGCGACAAGCCCCAAGACGAGCAGGGAGATCACGACCTTTGCCGGACAGCCTGCGAAGTAGGCCATGATGAGCAGTGTCAGCGCGAGCACCATGACAGTGCCCTTGTCCGGCTGAAGCAGTATCAGGGCAAGCGGAGCGAGGACCCCGAGTGCGAACAGCCTCTTGAACTCCTGCCAGTCAAGCTCATCCGAGCGAAAGTAGCGCTCCATGAGGTTCGCGCCTGTAAGGATGACCGTGATCTTCGCGAACTCGGAGGGTTGAAGCGTGAAGGGCCCCAAGGCGATCCATCTGTATGCGCCATTGGTGTCCCTGCTCGCGATGGGTAGCCATATGACGAGCAGCAGCACGAGCGTAACCACCCAGGCTGGCTTCAGACACCTATCGATGATGGTCCTATAGCCCAGCCTCACGATGGCGACGGCGAAGATGACACCGACGACAGAGAAGGCGAGCTGACGCTTGAGGTAGTACAGCGCATCCCCATTCGAGGTGAGCGCCGTGACCGAGGAGCTCGAGTAAACCATCAGAAAGCCAAAGGAGACGAGCGCGAAGATCGCTGCGAGAAGGATGAGCCGCGGCTTTATGAGGCGAACGGGGACGCCCCAGATCATATGATCGTCTCGCGTCTTCTCGTGCTCCCCCCTCTCCCGGAGGCGTTGGCTGAGGAGGCTGCGGCTCGACTTCACGTGCGCCATCATCGTGCGCCTCCCACGTCCGTTGGCGAGAGCCTCGCCACGAGCGACTTGAAGAGCCTACCGCGCTCCCCCATGTCCTTGAACTCGTCGAAGGAGGAGCAGGCGGGCGAGAGGAGCACGATGTCCTTGGGAGCAGCGAGCTCGACTGCCGCGGCAAAGGCATCACGGAGGTGCTCGCGGCGAACGACGCGAGCGGACCGCTCGGCTGTGGCTGCGCCCTCCACCTCCTGGGCCATCCTCTTTCCAGCGTCACCAAAGCACACGGCGACCTTACAGCGAGCGGCCACGTCACGGGCGAGCGGTGCGAGGTCGAGGCCCTTGTCATAGCCACCCAGAAGGACGATGACGTGACCCATGGGAAAGGAGCTGAGCGCCTTAGAGACCGAGTCAGGGTTAGTCGCCTTGGAGTCATTCACAAAGCTGACGCCCGCCACCTCACCACAGGGCTCGATGCGGTGCTCAAGGGGCCTGAAGTCGCGAAGGGTGTCGTTCACGACGGATTCGCTCACGCCAAGCTCGAGCGCGATCGAGGAGGCAGCCAGCGCATCCTCGATGTTGTGGGCACCCTTCACGCCCATCTCTCCTGCTGGCAAAAGGATGTGCTCGATCCCATCAAGGCGCACGACGAGGCGATCGTCCCGCACGAACGCCGCGCAGGCACCACCGCAGTCAGCGGCCACGTCAAGCGTCAGGGTGCGAAGCCCCCTTGCCAGGAGGCGCTCACGGATGGGCACACACCACCTGTCTCTGTCAGACACGATTGCCAGGTCGCCCACGCCAAGGTTCCGAAACAGCTTCTCCTTTGCGGCAGCGTAGGCTCCCATGGTCTTATGCCACTCCAGATGGTCGGGTGCTATGTTGAGCAGACAGGCGACGCGCGGGTGAAGCCTCTGGGTCGTCTCGAGCTGAAAGCTCGAGAGCTCGGCCACAATCCAGTCACCGGCGTCCCGCTCAGAGACTGCCCTGATCGTGGGTGTGCCTATGTTGCCTGCGGCGACAGCGGCACCACGTCCCCTCCTGAGGAGCTGACAGGCAAGGGTGGTCGTGGTCGTCTTTCCGTTGGTCCCGGTGATGGCCACCCAGCGCTCAGGGCTCTCGCGCCACGCAAGCTCGGGCTCACTCACTGTCTCGACCGCATGCACCCGTGCGGACTGGAAGAAGGGCGAGTCCTCAGGAATGCCCGGCGAGACGACGGCAAGGTCGTAGCGCTCCTCATCCTCGATCTCGTCTGTGCCTAGGATGACACGAATGCCCGCCGCCTCAAGCTCACGGGTGACCTGGCCCTCAAAGGACGCGACGCCGCCGTAGACCGTGACGGACGACACCCTGTCTTTGACACGCAGCCCCTGCAGGTAGAGGGCCACGTCCCTGCCCGTCCTGCCGACGCCGAGGACGAGCGTGTCTCCAAGCTGGCGTCTTGCAATCGTCGCATCAGTCACGATGAGCCTCCTACCCAAGCTGAAAGTAGAGCGCAAAGCCCAGGGAGGCGAAGGCAGCCGAGATGATCCAAAAGCGGATCACGACCTTCGTCTCGCTCCAGCCCAGCCTCTCGAAGTGATGGTGGATGGGCGCCATCAGAAAGACGCGCCTACCCGTCGCCTTGAAGCTCACGACCTGAATGATGACCGAGAGCGCCTCGCAGATGAAGAGACCGCCCATGACCAGCGAGACGAGCTCCGATTTGGTGAGCACAGCCAAGGCTGCGAACGCCCCGCCCAAGGCGAGCGAGCCGGTGTCCCCCATGAAGATCGACGCGGGGTAGCAGTTGTGCCAGAGGAAGCCCACACACGCACCCGCGATGGCCGCAGCAAAGACGGCAAGGTCCTTGGAACCGATGCTGAAGGCGACCATGCCCATAGCAAGCATTACGACAAGCGTGCAGCCCCCCGCAAGACCGTCAAGTCCATCCGTGAGGTTGACGGCATTGGACAGGCCCGCCATGAGCAGGAACACGAAGATGAGGTAGATCCAGGGGATGTGAATCCGTGTCCCACCCACCTCGACGACAGAGGTGAGCACGCCCAGATTGAGAGAGAATCCCCCGGGGAAGTCGACCCACGGGGCGATGTCGCAGACGTTGACCGCCGCCAGGCAGAATGCGACCGAGATCGCAATGAGACCCGCCATCTTCTGGGGGGGCGTGAGGCCCAACGAGCGCTTGTGGGCAACCGACTCGATGTCATCAAGGAGGCCGAGAGACCCCGTCGCGAGCATCACGAGCGTCGCGAGGATGAGCTCTGCCGTCCAGCGCGCCTGCAGCGCGCAGGTGATGACGACACCTAAAAGTATGATGACCCCACCCATGGTGGGCGTGCCCTGCTTCTGCAGGTGGCGCTGGGGGCCGTCCGCACGGATCTGCTGCCCCAGGCCCTCGTAGCGCATCAGCCTGATGAAGGCGGGCATCAAGAGTCCCGTGAGGAGCGCGGCGAGGGCTGCCGCGATGAAGACCTGGTACGTGGGGTAGCTTGGGTTGCCAAACATCAGCCGAGCACCTCCCTGACGAGGGCATCGAGACCTACGGCACGGGAAGCCTTGACAAGCACGAGGTCATCTTCGGTAAGGGCGGGGACGATGACGCGACTTGCCTCGCCCACATCAAGGGCACGCTCGATCCTATCCTCAGAGAGACCCATCGTGAGGGCCGCCTCCGCCATCTCGCTCGCCCACTCGTTTCCCACGACCACTAAGAGGTCGGGTCGTTTCGCGGCGGCATAGGCGCCCACGTAGCCATGGAGTCGGCGGGCCTCGTCCCCCAGCTCGCCCATCTCTCCGAGGATCGCAACGCGCCTGCCGACGCAGCTCATGGAGGTGAGCACATCAAGGGCGGATGCCATGGAATCGGGGCTGGCATTATAGGAATCGTCTATGACGCGAGGGCGACCCTGCCTCTTCACGACCTCGAGGCGCATATGGGTCTGAGGCATCCTCTCGACGGCAACGGCAGCAGCGCGGCGATCGACACCGAGGCGCTCGGCAACGGCCATGACGAGAAGAACGTCAGGGACGACGTGAAGTCCAGGCACGCCCAGCTTGGCGTCGAGGCGCAGTCCGTCGGTAAATGACAGGGTGAGCCGCGCAAAGCCCTCCCCATCAAGATGGATGTCCTCGGCATGCAGCTGCGCAGACGTCGAGCCTCCCACATAGATGACCTCGATACCCGCCGGTCTTGCGAATTCATCCTCAATGAGGCGAGCGAAGTCGTTGTCAGAGGTCATGGCAAGAAAGGAGTGGACGCCTCCCTGGTCTTCCGACGTCGGCCTCATGGCCGAGAGTATCTCTGCCTTGGCCCGCGCGATGTTCTCCCTTGAGCCGAGCATGCCGACATGGCTCGTGCCCACGTTGGTGATGAGGGCGACGGTTGGTCTCGCACAGGCCGAGAGGCGCGCAAGCTCGCCTGAATGGTTCATGCCCATCTCGCAGACGAGCACCTCGTCTGTAGGAGAGGCCGTAAGCAGCGTGAGGGGCAGGCCTATGAGGTTGTTGAGGTTACCCTTGGTCGCATGGACCCGATAACGTTCTGCCAGGGCCGCAGCCAGCATGTCCTTGGTCGTCGTCTTGCCCACAGAGCCTGTGACGCCGACGACGGTCCACGCCGCGTTCTTCGCGCGCCAGGCGCCGGCAAGACGCAGCATGAACTGTTCGGGATCATCATTCTTGACGCGGAACAGGGCACGGCCCGCCACCTTCGCTCGCTCCACAAGCTCCTCGGCCGGCTCGCGCGTGAGCGCGATGGCCGCCGCGCCCGCCTCGAGCGCCCCAAGCGCGTAGTCATTACCGTCGACGCGCTCGCCGACGAAGCAGACGAAAAGCCCGCCTGCAGCCACCTCACGCGAGTCGATAGAGACCCCACGCACGGCGGCGTCCATACGACCGCAGAGCAACGCTGCCCCTGTGGCGTCCATGACATCCTGAACGGTGGTTTCGAGCATCTGGCGTTCTCCTTTGCAGACCTACGCGCTCGGCTTGACCCTCATGTTGATGAGGGACGGTCCCATGATAGTCGAGAAGAGCGGCGCCGCAGAGCCCGACGCAAGGTATGGCGTTCCATTGAGGCCGACATAGACGAGGAGCTCCGCGTCACCGGCGGGCGCAAATCCGATGAGCGACGAGACGTACTTGTTGCTCGCATAGCCGCCCGATTCGTCAGCCTGCTCGCCCGTGCCGGTCTTCCCTGCGATGTCATAACCCTTGACCTGGGCCTTGACGGCAGTCCCCTCCTGGACGACGGTGCGCATCATGTCCGTGACCTCTTCGGCGGTATCCTCCGAGATGGCCCTGCCGGGGCTGTCCCAGCTGACGTTCTGGCCACCCTTGCTGATGAGGAAGTGCGGGGTCTCGAGCACGCCTTTGTTGGCGATGGCGCCAACGGCCTTCACCATCTGTATCATCGGGAAGGCGAGAGACTGACCGAAGGCCATAGAACCAAGGCTCGCACCGTCGTACTGGCTGTGCGTCTTCACGATGCCTGGCACCTCGCCCGGGTAGTCGATGCCCGTCACCTGCCCGATGCCGAACCGGTCTATGCCCTGCGCGAAATTCTTCGCGCCGATGACATCCTGCGTGACGAGCGCAGTCCCAGCGTTTGAGGAGCGACGCAGCATCTCCCTGATGCTCATGTTCATCGTGTAGTCTCGGCCGTCGTCGTCACCCACGAGGTCCCCGCCAACGCGAACCTTCGCAGGCACAATGTAGGTCGAGTCAGGCCTGATGAGGCCGGCCTCGATGCCCACGGACATCGTGAGCAGCTTGAAGATCGATCCCGGCTCATAGGATGACGAGACGGCCTTGAGGCTCAGCGCCCCCTCCTCGACGGTCGAGAGGTCGGTAATCCGAAAGAGCGGTGTCGAGCACAGCGCGAGGATCTCCCCCGTCTTAGGGTTGGTGACCACGACAGAGCCCGACTCGGCCTTATAGCTCACGATACCTTGCCTGATGGCGTCCTCAGCCACCTTCTGGATGTCCACATCGAGCGATATGACGATATCAGTGCCATTCTTCGTGGCGGTCGTCTCACTGATGCCGCCCGCGATCGGCGTGCCGTCGCTGCCCGTCTCGAACGTCATCGAGCCGTTTGATCCCGCAAGCACGTCGTTATAGTAGTGCTCGAGACCCGAGAGGCCATCGCCATCAGAGCCGACGACGCCAAGCACCTGACCACCGACGTCGCCGTAGGGATACTCGCGCTTACTGTCACTCAGGTAGTAGATGCCCTTGATGCCGCTCTTCGCGAGGTCACCCTTAACCTTGTCGGCCTTGTCCGTGTTCACCTTCATCTTGACGTAGGAGAAGGTCGTGTCCTGCGAAAGCGCCGTGAGGTACGAGGAGGCCTCCCCGCCAAGATCAGCGGAGAGAATCCGAGCGGCTGTTCCCTTGTCCGAGATCTCGTGGGGGTTGCAGTAGATCGTCGTGCAGTCGATGCTCATGGCGAGCACGTTGCCGTTACGGTCATAGATGGTGCCACGCTTTGCCTCGATGGTGATGACGTTGAGGCGCTTCAAGGCCGCCTTGCCCTTAAGGTTCGCGACATCGAAGACTTGCAGCCAAAGCAGGCGGGCACAGACGAGGGCAGTGATGGCGACGATAGCGATGGCAAGGGAGTGCAGGCCGGAATTGAGGCGCGCCGAGTCGAGGGTCGCAGAGCTACGCTCATCCCTATGCCAACGAGGAGCCCCTCCGAAAAGGACCCCTCGCATCCGCGCCCCGCTGGGACCTGAGTATGTGTCTTCGCGTCTCACAAGATGAGTCTACGCCAAGCGGCGCAGCCACTACCTCCCATAGCCTGACTGCGCATTCTCTGCAGACCCCTGGATCTTTGCATTCGTTGAGTCGACCATGCCGTAGTTCTGGGTGACGATGTCATTGATGCGCGACGATGCCGAGAGCTGTGACTTGGTAACCTGAAGGTCAGCGTTGAGGCTCTGGGCACTCGAGATGGCAGTCTCGAGTGCGATATTGCCGCGCATGCTCGAGACGGTTGCCGCCGAGATACCCACGCGAACCCCACCGATGGCGACGAAGGCCATGACGCACACCACGAAGATCTTGAGCCTCGAGAGAAACTGCCCCGAGACCCCTTCTCGTACGTGTGAATCAAGGCCTCCGCCTTCGACCACACGGAATGAGCCGCGCGCCTCCTGCCGATGTTGCGTCTCAAGCTGATCGAGGCGATATGCGGCCGACCCCATGTATGCCATCGTATGCTCCTTCGTGCTGCCGCACCCTGCTGGGTACGTGGTGGTGTGTTGGTACTGCGTTTAGACTACGTTTGCGTTGCGTTGGTGCTGCGTTGGTATGCGGCGGGCCGAAACCCGGGAGCATCATGTGCCACCCTGCACGTTCGTGACGTCTTGCTTGACGGCCACGCGCATGCGGGCGCTCCGCGACCGTGGATTGGCCGCGACCTCCTCATCAGACGCGACGAGAGGCTTCTTTGTCCTGACCTTAAGTATCGGAACGTAACCACAGACGCACACCGGAAGTTCCGGCGGACAGACGCAAGCTTGGCTCATCTCCACAAAGACATGCTTCACGATCCTGTCCTCACGCGAGTGATAGGAGATGACGCAGATCCTGCCGCCAGTGTTCGCCCAGCGGATCGCCGCGCGAAGTCCCCTCTCGAGGGCGTCAAACTCGTGGTTCACCTCGATTCGCAGGGCCTGGAAGGTCTTGCGGGCGGGATGGCCCTGACGACGAGCTGCTGCAGGAACGGCATCCTTGACGATTTGTGCAAGCTGGAGGGTCGTCTCGATGGGACAGCGCTCCCTCTCTCGGACGATTGCCCGCGCGATGCGCGGGGCAAAGCTCTCGTCACTGTATATGCGCAGGATCCGGGTGAGGTCGGCTTCATTTTTGGTGTTAATAACCTCTGCTGCGGTTGTGGTATGTATCCCCGGGTCCATGCGCATATCCAGCGGGGCGTCCTCATGGTATGAGAAGCCCCTTTGGGGGATGTCGAGTTGTGGTGAGGAGACGCCAAGGTCGAACAAAACGCAGTCGACACCTGGCACCTCCGCATCGACGAGGAGCGAGTCGAGCGAAGCGAAATTGCCCTTGAGAAGCTTGACCTGTGCCTCGGGGGCCTCTCGCCTGAAGCGAGCGGTCGCGGCATCGAGGGCCATGTCATCCTGATCTATGCCTATGGATAGGCCATCGGGCGAGACCCGCTTAGCAAGCTCGATCGAATGCCCTGCCCCACCTACGGTGCAGTCACAGACGACCTCGCCTGGCTTGGGATCAAGCTCCCTGATGACCTCGTCGATCATCACTGGTACGTGCCGATATTCTTCTGTCAAGACGCCCTACCCTACTCGGAGAACATCAACTCGTCGAGATCCTGGTCAAGCTCGTCCATCTGCTCACTCAAGCTCGATGAGTCCCAGATCTCAAAGTGGTCGATATTACCGACGATTGCCACCTCACGCTCGATCCCACACCTCGCGATATCCTCGGCCCTGATCTTGCCGAGGGCGACACGGCCGGCCGAGTCGATGTCGACCGTGACGGTCCTCGAGGCGAGTGCCCGACGTAGCTTGTCGTCCTTCCGATTGCGGGGGTTAAACCCGTTGGGGAAGAAGCTCGCAATCCACGCTTGGTGACTCTCGGGAGTGAAACCGTAGAGCGCGTTCCCAACAGGAACCAGGCAAACCTGGACGTCAAACTGCTTGCGGAAGGTCGCGGGGAGGGTGATACGAGACTTGGCATCTAGGCTACGACCATAGGTGCCTGTCAGGTACATCCCCTCCCTCCTCTCTTCTTTGGCAGGAAGACCATCCCTCTTGAAAACGTGACTCCCACTATAAGGTCAAAGAAGACACTTCGCAACATCCCTCTACACTTTGCGACACAAACGGTAACACGGGGCACATGCGGACGAAAAAAGGGTCCTTATGGATACCACATCTTGTGGGAACCTGTGTTTTTCAACACAAACATCGAGGATGCATTTGAGACTATCTAGTAGTGCTAGATATGTAGTAACCATGAATGCGCTGGTAAACATAGGTATTTTGTTGACTACGCAGCATGTCGGCCGCAGGAGTGCGCTACCTCCCCAACGGTGGGAGACCGTCCCAAACAGAGTGTGGTAGTACGTGATTACCTGCCCGGATGTGCGCGTGGGTGCGCCTCGAGGTAGACCATGCGAATGTGAGTACGGTCCACATGGGTATAGAGCTGAGTGGTCACGACGCTCGCATGGCCCAGGAGTTCCTGCACGAGACGCAGGTCGGCGCCACCCTCCAAAAGATGGGTCGCAAAGCTGTGTCTCAGGCTGTGGGGATGCAGCCCTTTGATGCCGACGTACCTTCCGTAGCGCTCGACGAGTGCATGGACCGCCTGGCGCGTGATGCGGCTGCCCCGCACGCTAAGGAAGACGGCAGGCCCGTGGCTACCCCGCGCGGCGAGGGTGGCACGCCACGCATTGAGGTAATTGGTAAGGGCGTCTTTCGCCGTACCCAGAATCGGGACGAGACGCTCCTTCGAACCCTTGCCGACGACACGCAGCATCTCCTCATCCAAACACACATCACGCAGGTCAAGCCCGCAAAGCTCCGAGACTCGCAGCCCACAGCCATAGAGCAGCTCAAGTATCGCCTTGTCTCTGTAAAAGCAGGCGACACCCCTGTAGTCAAGCACCCCGTCTTTGCGCGCTTGCGGACGAGGTTCCTTGCCCTGGGCAAAGGGTGCGTCGAGAAGCTCAAAGGCTTCCTTACGCGAGATGACGTCAGGTAGGCGCTCAGATCTCTTGGGCAGGACGAGGTTTGCTGCGGGGTGGGAGTCACAGAGCCGCTCAAGCAGCATGAAGCGGTGAAAACCCCTGATGGCCGAGACGACTCGCCGGATGGAGGAGGGGGCATGTCCCGATTCCCCGAGCGAGGCAAGGTACGCCTCGATGTCAGGACGGCTCACGCCATCGGGCTCGCTGATGGCCCTCCCCTCAAGGAACCCAAGATAGTGCCTGAGGTCGCGCGCATAGGCGTCTACGGTGTTTTTGGAGCTTCCTCTCTCGACGGAGAGGAAGCTCAGGTACTCCTCGAGCGCACGGCGCAGCCTCACCTCAGCGGACAGCCGGATCAACCGGCATGATCTCATGGCGCCCCAAGCCCTCGTGATGCGCGATCGCAGCACGCACGAACTCGCGAAAGAGCGGGGCGGGCTTGGTGGGACGACTCTTGAACTCAGGGTGGGCCTGGCTCGCGACGAACCATGGATGCTCGCCCTCGGGAAGCTCGATCATCTCGACGAGGCGGTCGTCCGGCGAGAGGCCACCGATGATAAGCCCCCCGTCCTCCCCGGTCAGCTGCGTGCGAAAGGCATTGTTGACCTCATAGCGATGACGATGACGCTCGTAGATGAGCTCCTCGCCATAGGCCTCCCGAGCGAGCGGGCCCACGACCTTGCACGGGTAGGCACCCAGGCGCATGGTACCTCCCTTGTCGGTGACGTCCTCTTGGTCAGGCATGAGGTCGATGACCGGATAGGCGCACTCGGGGTCAAACTCGGTGGAGTTGGCACCCGTGAGGCCGCAGACATGACGGGCAAACTCCGAGACGGCAATCTGGAGCCCCAGGCACACGCCCAGAAAGGGGATCCTTCTGGTGCGCGCGCGCTCAGCCGAGAGGATCTTACCCTCGACACCGCGCTGGCCGAAGCCTCCAGGCACGAGGATGCCATCGGCACCTGCGAGAACCTCATCGATGGTGGACGCGTCGAGCTCCTCCCCATCGACGAGCTCGATGCTGACGTGGCGCCCATAGTGGACGCCGGAGTGGCGTAGCGCCTCGATGACGGAGAGGTAGGCGTCGGGCAGCTTGACGTACTTGCCGACGACCTTGATCCGGACGGTATCGTCTCGGGCATTCGCCACGTGCATGCCGTCCGTGAAGTCAGTCCAGTCGGCGAGGTCGCTCTCGCGCCGCTCAAGACCGAGCTTTGAGAGCACCTTTGTGTCGAAGCCCTGGTCAGCAAGGTGTGCGGGCACATCGTAGATAGAGGGACAGTCCGAGTTCTCGAAGACGCAGTCCTCGTCCACGTCGCAGAAATGGGCTATCTTGGCGCGTATCTCCGCCTCCACCTCGTGGTCAGAGCGGCAGACGATGAGGTCTGGATAGATGCCCATGGAGCGCAGCTCCTTCACGGAGTGCTGCGTCGGCTTGGTCTTGACCTCATGGGCGGCGGCGATGTAGGGCACGAGACTCACATGTATCACGAGGGTGTTGCCGGATCCCTTATCCTTGCGAAACTGCCGAATGGCCTCCACGAAGGACTGGCCCTCGATATCACCTATGGTACCGCCGAGCTCGGTGATCACGACATCGGCCTGGGTCTGCTCCTCGATGCGCAAAAAGCGACTCTTGATCTCGTTGGTGACATGCGGGATGACCTGGACCGTGCCACCCAAAAAGTCACCGGCACGCTCCCGGCTGATCAGCGACTGATAGATGAGGCCCGTCGTAAAGTTGGACTCACGCGTGAGATTCTCGTCGATGAAACGCTCGTAGTGACCAAGGTCGAGATCGGTCTCCTTGCCGTCCTCGGTCACGAACACCTCGCCATGCTGAAAGGGGCTCATGGTGCCGGGATCGACGTTAAGGTACGGGTCGGCCTTCTGCATCATGACCTTGTAGCCGCGAGACTTGAGAAGGCGCCCCAGTGAGGCCGCCGTGATGCCTTTGCCCAGAGAGGAGACGACCCCACCGGTAACGAAGATATGCTTGGTCATGAGCCTTGCCCTCCCGTAAGAGCCAAACCGTCACTTCTACGGGTCTCTATGATAGCCTTACGCATCGGCGAGCATCTGCCTGGCATGGGCAATCGACACATCGCTCTCATCTCCAGAGAGCATGCGGGCGACCTCGCGCACACGAGCCTCGCCGTCAATGCGTCTGAGCGTAGTCTCGGGCAGCTTTCCCCCACTCTTCAAGACGAGGTAGTGGCATCCGCCCGCAACGGCGACCTGAGCCAGGTGGGTGACGACGATGACCTGATGCGTGGCGGCGAGCCGCGCGAGCACCTGCGCCAAGGCAAGCGCCGTCGATCCGCCCACACCAGCATCGACCTCATCGAAGACGAGTGTCTCGATACCATCCGCCTTGCCCAGGACCACCTTACAGGCAAGCATCACACGACTGACCTCGCCCCCCGAGGCGATCTTGCGAAGCGGCCTGGCCGAGAGCCCCGCAGCGGGACGGTACATGAGCTCGACCGTGCTGGGACCCTCCTGCGTCCACTCGCTGCGGGGTCGCCGGACAATACTGACCTCAACCTCTGCCGTGCCCATCTCGAGGAAGCGCATCTGCTCATTGATGGCTCCGGCAAGGCGAGGGGCAGCCTCTCCGCGCGCGCGGTCGAGCCTGTCTGCAGCCGTCTCAAGCCTACTCTCGGCAGCCGCAAGCGCCTCTGCGGCGGCACGCACGTGCTCCGTACCGTTGCGCGCGGAATCAACGAGTTCTGCGGCCCTCTGACGCCTCTCGAAGACCTCTTGCATGCGTGGTCCGTAGCTATGCAGGAGTCCCTGCAGCTGGCTCATGCGCTCCTGCATCCGTGCGAGCGATCCCTCGTCGAGGTCTATGCTGTCCTGATAGCGCCTGAGCTCGCCTGCCGTATCCTCGATGTCGATGAGCGAACTCTCGAGCGCGTCAGCTCGTCTCTCCAGACGCCGGTCGAGGACGGCGGCCTCGCGCAACTCCCGGACAAGCCCCGAGATCGTGTCGATCACACCATCGTCCCCGCTCAGCGCCTCATGAACGCCCGAGGCCGTGCGCAGGAGCGTCTCGGCGTGCTCCGCCGTGGGCAGGGCATCCTCAAGCTCCTCGTACTCACCCTCCTGGGGTGCGACCTCGTCGATGCGCGAGAGGATAAACGCTGCCTCGTCAACCTGCGAGTCTGCCGCCTCGCTCATCTCGCGCCTCTGCCTGAGCTCGGCCTCGGCACGGCGCGCCTCCACGAAGGCTTTCTCGTAGGCGTCACGGGCCAAGCTGACCTCAGCCTGCGCCCAGGCATCGAGGAGCTCGACGTGGGTCTCTTTCCTCATGAGCCTCTGGTGCTCGTGCTGACCACAGAGATCGATGGAGGCGCCCACCCCTTCGGCCAGCTCCCTCACCGATGCGACGCGACCGTCGATGCGCACGCGGCCGCGACCGTCGGCTCCCACGCTGCGACTCACGACGGTTCCATCCGGGTCCCCTCCCTTGAGATACACCCGTCCCTCGACAAGGAGCCCCTCCGAGCCCTCACGCACGGCACCTGCGTCTGCCCTCTCCCCCATGAGGAGCTTAATGGCCGAGAGGAGCGCCGTCTTACCGGCACCGGTCTCGCCCGTAAGCACCGTGAGTCCATCTGCGGGCTCAAGCGTCGCCTCATGGATGAGTGCGACGTCATGTACGGAAAGTTCGTCGATCATGTGCGGCTGTCCCCATAGAAGACGCGCGAGACGCTTCGGTAGAAGCTCTTGACGCTGCGGTCGAGCAGGATGATGTCGCCTGGCCCCCGCCTGATCCGGGCCCGCTCGCCGACAAGCCCCACTCCCATCGGCTGGCCATCAGAAAAGAACAGACGCTCGGAGCGGCGCTCGTGACTCATCGTGATCTCCACGACATCTGTCGGGGACGTGAGGAATGCCCTCGCCCTGATGGAGTGCGGGGCCACGGGGACGCAGATCATGCCATCGAACTCAGGTGTCACGATGGGGCCACCCGCAGCCAGGGCGTAACCGGTCGAGCCCGTTGCCGTCGAGACCACAAAGCCGTCACCGCGCAGCCGATCGATGTGATGGCCCGACACCGCGACGTCAAAGGCTATCATGTCACCCTTCACACCACGGGTAAGTGCCAGGTCATTGAGGGCGAAGCGTCGCTCGACCAGCTCGGAGCCGTCCGGTTTGGAGAAGCAGACCTCTATGTCAAGGGTCGCCCGATGTGAGGCATGCATCTGGCCAACAAGCGCGGCCTGCACGATCTCGAAGAGGTCATCCGGGCCACCGCAGGTGAGAAAGCCCAAATGCCCATAGGAGAGGCCAAGCATGGGAATCTCGGAGTATTCGACGATGCGCGCGGCCCTGAGGAGCGTCCCATCACCACCCAGCGAGACGACGAGGTCGACTCCATCTGTGTCGACGCCTTCGTTCGGATGAAGCTTCATGTCGGGAGCCCACTGCAGCTCGACGCCCCTACCATTGAGCCAGTCCGCCAGACGGCTTGCGTCATCGACGGCATCGGGGCGCGAGTAGTTGGGAACGAGCAGGACCTTCATGGCACCGCCTTCTTGCGTGGCCGCTCGTGCGGCGGCTGGACCGGACAGATGCAGTGTATCACCAGGCGAGGTGGCGCGCATGCCACGAGAGCCTCGTCTTGTGGGAGCGCGGCGCCCTCGTGTCCCCATAAGGTGCGAGGTACGAGCCTACACGGCTACTTGCCCGGGTAGCCCCCTCTCTCGCGCTCCAAGTTCTGCGGGGCACGCGTGCACGTCCACCACACGGACGCAGGCATCGTCATATACGAGCGCCTTGAGGTCAAGCGCCACAGGAGCGCTCGCCTCCTGGTGGGGACGACCACATTGAGAGACATGCGCCCCCTGCGACGACGTCCTTGCACCCAAAAGAAGAAATTCGCGATTGCCCTTATGGCCGCAGATAGGGCTTGGGCAGGCGGCCACGGGGACGAGGCCAACCTCGCAAAAGGCTCCGGCAACCTTCTTGAGGGCGCGCAGCTGAACGACAGGATCACTTACGATGCCACCCTTTCCGACCTCAGAGCGGCCAGCCTCGAACTGAGGCTTCACAAGGGCAAGAAGTAAGCCCTCCTCCATAAGCAGTTCCATGACCGCAGGCAGGATCGTCCGTATCGAGGTAAAGGAGACGTCGCAGACGGCAAGGTCAATGGTGCCTGCGCGCTTGGGCGAGGGTACGTCGACAATGTTGGTACGCTCCAGGAGCTCAACGCGCGGGTCCTGCCGCAGTGACCAGTCAAACTGCGCATAGCCCACGTCAACCGCCAGGACCGAGGCAGCGCCATGCCTAAGGAGGCAGTCCGTGAAGCCTCCCGTGGAGCAGCCCACGTCAAGGCAGACCTTACTCGTAGGGCTCACACCAAGGGCCTCGAGGCCACGCTCGAGCTTGAGGCCGCCACGGCTCACGTAGGCCGACCTACCCCTGAGGTGGATCACGGTATCTGCGGCCACACGCTCACCCGCAGACTCGAGCCGCCTTCCTGCGGTCGAGACCTCACCCGCCATGATGGAGCGCAGTGCCTCTCCCCTCGTCGCAAAGAAGCCGCGGGCGACCAGCTCCTCGTCGAGGCGCCTTCCCTTGGGCATGTCAGCTCTCCCGGGAGGCTTCGCCATCCACGGTGCCAGAGGTTTCTGGAGCCTGTACGTCTCTGGCGCCACCAGCAGACTTTTTCGACCGCTTTGGTCGTGAGCCTCCGTCACGAAGCTTTGCCTTCTCCTCGGCGGTGAAGTTGGTCATGTCGACCATGTCGACGGCCTGAGAGCCAAGGACGATGGCCTCGTCGAAGAGGTCGAGCGAGCGCTCGAGGGAGGTGTTCTTGTCCTTGACGATGCCGATGATCTCATCGAGCCTATCGGTTATCTGCTCGAAGCTCCCGCAAGAGGAACCCTGCCGCTTTGTCACCCTAGCTGCCTCCCTGACTACCTAAGCTGTCAGGCGAGGCCGACGCAAGGACGCTCAGAGGTGCGCCGACAAGCGAGATCGCATCGTCGCTGGCGTCCCCTGCGGGATCGTCCCCTTTCGGCCCAGCACCCTCGTCGCCCTCGACAGCCTCCGCCGCCTTTCGATCAAGTTCCTCCCGCGCGAGGCCGAGGACGTCGACGCCTGCCTTGATCTGCGAGGCGATCGTGCCGAGCAGACCGTTCACGAAGCGCGATGACTCGTCTGTACCATACGACTTCGCCAATTCCACGCACTCGTCGATGGCCACTGAGATGTCCACGGTATCCACCTCGAGCATCTCGAAGAGCGCAAGCCTGAGCAGGTTGCGGTCGAGCGAGGGCATGCGAGAGACGCCCCAGTTGGGGGATGAGGCGTTCAGGATATGGTCAAGGCAACCGACGATCTCGCCAGTTCCGAGGGCCAGCTCCTTGGCATAGCCATCTACGAGACCTGCGGTATTGTCAATCAAGTACCTGCCCGAGTGATCATCGCTGATGCCGCACTCCCGTGGCCCCACGTCGAGGATCAAGGGTTCTCCCTTTCGAAAGAGCGCCATGACGTAGCCATCACGCAGGCTGTCCCAGACCAAGATCCTGAAGCTCTTCGGACGCACGATGAGCGTTCCCTTGTCCTTGCCGCGCCGCAGCCTCACACGCACATAGTCACCTGCGTCACCCTTGGATCCTCTATGAGAGCTGCTTTGCGGCCACTGCTCCCAGACCCAGATCCTCCCGTCGTCGGGGTCTTCGGCAGAGTTCTCCCTCCCGGCGATCACCCCGCTTATCGCGTATTCGCCTGGGAACACGCCCGAGATCACATACTCGCCCGAAAGTACCTCTCGCACACTCCTGCCCGTGAACTCTGCCTGATACAGCATCTGCACGGCCTGGCTCCGCGCCAGCGTCCGGCCACGAAAGGAAGTTCTCGACACAGGCGCTACTCCTTGGGAAACATAAGGCTATCGATGCACACGTCCACCGCTGACACTTCGACGCCCACCTGCTCATGAATGGCGACAACAACGGCATTGCGCACGTCCGCCGCGAGCTTGGTGAAGGGATACCCGTAGAACACCGCGAGGTGCACGACGATGCGCAGCTCACCATCCTCGACACTTGACTCGACGGCGGCATCAGGCGTCACGCTCCTGCTCGTGAACGCCGACACGAGGCTTGACGCGATGTCGTTGCCGCCCACGCGAACGACACCCTCGACCTTCTCGACGGCATGGGCGACGATGGTCGAGAGAACGCCCCTCGAGATACCAATCCCAGATATGAAGAGTTCAGTTGCACTCATGTGGATCCTTTCGACACGACGGGCACACGAGAAGCCCGAGACGGTATGCTGCCCCACACCAGTATAACCGCAGGAGGGTGCGCAGAGCGGGCACGACCGGATATACGCCCTTCACTCCATACAGGGTCTTGGGCTCTCGCCGCAAGAGTCCGCTAGACTCGCGAGACGAACTTGCCCGTACGGGTGTCGACCTTGACCTTCTCCCCCTGATTGAGATACATGGGGACCTGGATGGTGGCACCGGTCTCGATGGTCGCGGGCTTCGTGCCTCCCTGGACGGTGTCACCCTTGAAGCCAGGATCGGTACTCGTGATCTCAGCCTCTATGAACATGGGCGGGTTCACGCCAAGGAGCTCGGTGTCGGCGTAGAGCAGCTGGCAGTTGTCATTCTCCTTGAGCCACTGGGCGTTTTCCCCGATAAAGCCCTCAGAGACGGGAATCTGGTCAAAGGTCTCGTTATCCATGAAATAGTAGGACGTACCGTCGTTGTAGAGATACTGCATCTCTCGGGTAATGAGCTGTACGTTCTCGAACTTGCTGCCAGCGTTGCAGGTTTGGTCAATGGTACGGCCACTCTGCAGGTCCTTGATCTTGTAACGGACGAAGGCACCTCCCTTGCCTGGCTTCACATGCTGAAACTCGACGATGGTGTAGTACTTGCCGTTGATCTTGAGACCCATGCCGTTCCTGAAGTCTGCGGTGCTGATAGTTGCCACAAGAAGCTCTCCTTCTCGATCTGTTCACGCCACGGTGCGAGCGACGCGCGTATGCCATGGGGAGAAAGTATAGCCCAACGCCCCCTGCGCTGTCGCCCTCTTCTGGCGCAACGACAGGGGGCATCCATCAGGCCTGCGACACATACGGGCTGCCTCGCGCGGCGCAGCCCATCAGAGGACCGCTGTGCCCCATCGCCATCCCTGAGCGCACCAAGGTCGCCAGCCACATGCCTATGACGTGTCGCCCCCCTCGCCCTCAGCCTGAAAGAGTGCGCCTACACCAGGGAAGGCCTCAAGGCTGCGGGTCAGGATGCCCCTCATCTGGGCGATGGCCAGACCGTAGTTGATGATGGGTACGCCTGCCCCCTCGCAGGCACGTATGCGACGAGCCATCTCCCTTTGACCGAGCATGCAGGCACCGCAGTGCACCACGAGGTCGAAGCCGGATGGGTCATGGGGAAACTCTGCGCCCGACGTGAACTCGAAGTGCGGACGCGCGCCAATGTAGCCCTCGATCCACAGGGGCAGCTTCACCGTACCGATGTCCTGGCACTGGCGGTGATGGGTGCAACCCTCGCTGATAAGAACTCGGGATGATCCCGCAAGTCGCGCCAGTCGCTTTGCACCACGCGCGTAGGCCGCAAGCTCGCCCTTATGGCGAGCCATGAGGATGGAGAAGGACGTGAGCGTGACGTCCCTCGGAACCGCACGCGCAACCTCGGCGAAGACCTGCGAGTCACAGATCACGAGGCGAGGACGCCCTCCCAGGCGCCCCATTGTGGCCGAAAGCTCCTCAGGACGGGTGCACACGCCCACTGCGTGCGCCTCCAGCAGCTCGCGCAAGACGAGCTGCTGAGGCAAAATGAGCCGACCCTTGGGCGCGGAACCGTCGATGGGTATCACCAGGATGACAAGCTCACCGGTACCAACGAGGTCTGCCACAACCGGACGCGGCGGCTGAGGCCTGACAAGGCGTGCCAGGCACTCCTTGAGCTCGTCCACACCGCTGCCGTCACGCGCGCTCACGAGAAGCGCCCCAGGCTCGCCCGCCAGGCGCCGACGCGTCTCACCATCGAGGAGATCTGCCTTGCTCCAGACGGTGAGCCGCACCACCTTGCACGTCTCGGCAAGGGCGGCGAGGGCGCGATCGGCGGGACTCCAGCCGCGCGTAGCGTCCACCACCAGCACCGCGATGTCGCAGTTCTCGAGCTCCGCGCGGGCGCGCTCCACACGCCGCTCCCCCAGCTCCCCCGCATCATCGATGCCCGGCGTGTCCACGATCACCACGGGACCCAAGGGCAAGAGCTCCATCGACTTACGAACGGGGTCCGTCGTCGTACCGCTGATGCGCGACACCACAGAGACCTCCTGTGCGCAGACGGCGTTCACCAAGCTGGACTTGCCAGCGTTGCACAGGCCAAAGAAGCCTATGCGCGTACGCTCGGACGAGGGCGTGTCATTGAGGCTCATAGGCGCCACCTAGAACCTGAAGTCTCGGGCGTTCGAGCTCTCGATGGCACTCAGGTGCTCCCTGGTGACTCGTCGCACCCTGGCGTCGGGGATTCGCGTGAGCTCACGTGCGATCAGGCTGCGACCAAGCGAGCGCGTCGTGGGCGAGGCGTAGTCCATGAGGTACTCGTCGAGCGTCATGAGCGCGTTAGGCTGGCAGTAGTTGAGGATCTGACCGCTCTTGCAGAAGCTCATGAAGCGATCGCCCGTACGCCCGGCTCGATAGCAAGCCGTGCAGAACGAGGGGATGTGGCCGCACTCCATGAGCCAATGGATGACCTCATCGAGCGTTCGCTGGTCAGAGACGTCGAACTGCTCGGTGTCATGGGGACGCTCCTCCTCCTCGTAGCCGCCCACACTCGTGCGACTGCCGCCCGAGATCTGACTGATACCGTACTGCAGGGCCTTCTCGCGCACGGCCTGGCTCTCGCGCGTCGAGATGATCATGCCGGTGTAGGGAACCGCGATGCGTATGAGCGCAATGATCTTCTCGAACATGTCGTCCGAGAGCCCGTCATCAAATGATGCGGGATCGATGTCCATGGCAGGCTTCACGCGCGGCACGCTGATGGTGTGGGGACCCACGCCCCAGACAGCCTCTAGGTGCTCGGCGTGCATGAGCAGCCCCACGAACTCATAGCGGTACTTCTCCAGCCCAAAGAGGACACCCAGGCCCACGTCATCTATGCCGCCCTCCATGGCACGGTCCATGGCCTCCGTATGCCAATCGTAATCGTGCTTGGGCCCAGTGGGATGGAGCGCGAGATAGGACTCCTTATGGTAGGTCTCTTGGAAGAGGATGTAGGTGCCTATCTCGGCCTCCTTGAGCATGCGGTACTCATCGACCGTGGTCGCCGCGATGTTCACGTTGACGCGTCTGATGGCGCCGTTTCTGTGCTTGACGGAGTAGATCGTCTGCATGCTCTCGAGTATGTACTCGATGGGGCTCATGACGGGATCCTCCCCCGATTCGATGGCGAGGCGCTTGTGACCCATGTCCTGCAGAGCGATAACCTGCTCGCGAATCTCGTCCTGGGAGAGCTTGCGACGAGCTATGTCACGGTTCTTGGCGTGGTAGGGGCAATACAGGCACCCGTTGACGCAGTAGTTCGAGAGGTAGAGCGGGGCAAAGAGCACGATGCGGTTGCCGTAGTAGGCAAGCTTGATCTGACGGGCGAGTCCCTTGATCCTCTCATTGACCTCTGGGATGTCACAGGCAAGGAGCACGGCCGCATCGCGATGCGAGAGCACGCTGCAGTGGTCGCGCGCGGGGTTGAGGTTGGGCTGTGCCTTGTCAAGGATCTTGTCAATGAGCCTCAGGTCATGCTTGTGCTCATCCGCGAAGGCAAGCGTATCTAAGATCTCCTGGTGGTTGATGAACTCATCGGCGCGAGACGAGCTTGGGTCGTACGCGCAGCTCTGTGCTTTCTCTGTCATGTGGTGCTTCCTCTCCTTACCTGGTATTCCTCTCCTGACTGGTATCTTTGTGACTATGTGACCGGCTTGGCCTGCGCGGGAACGCCATGGGCATGCCGAGCGCCAACGCGGGATGGGCACAGGGGTGGGGGTGGATCTCCCCTGTCAACGACCACGCGAAAACGGATCGCCTCCATGCGCCTCGAGAGCTCGTGCAGCCCCTCCGCTGCCTCGACGCCCGTGGAGGCCTTGTGGTCATAGAGCGCATAGTCACCACGCACCTCCTTGGGCGAGAGATTGGGCATGATGACATTCGCACCCGCAAGGATACCCCTCTCACACCCTCTGGGATCGATGGAGGCAAGCGCTGTCGTCGCGGGCAGCAGGAGGTCGGGCTTGATGAGGCGCAGCAGCGACAGGAGGTAGCAGCTCAGCTCTGCCGAGCCTCGTGGGAAGTCGCGAAACGGCGTCGCGTGATGCGGCACGAACGGCCCAATGCCACACATCTGTGGGTGCAGCGTCTCGATGAGCTTGAGGTCTGCGGCGAGCTCGGCACGGCCCTGGTAGGGCGAGCCCACCATAAAGCCGGCCCCCACGACAAAGCCGATATCCTTGAGGTCGCGCAGGCAGTTGAGGCGATGCTCAAGCGAAAGACCGCGCGGATGGAGACGGGCGTAGTGGGCAGGCGTCGCCGTCTCGTGGCGCAAAAGATAGCGATCGGCCCCCGCATCAAAGAGCCTTCGGTAGCTCTCGTACGAGCGCTCGCCCAGCGAGAGCGTGACGGCACAGTCAGGGTGGGAGCGCTTAATCCGCAAGACGAGCGAGACGAGCCGCGCGTCATCGAACAACGCATCCTCCCCTCCCTGCAAGACGAAGGTCCTGAAGCCCAGTTCGTACCCCCTGTCACAACAGCTGAGGATCTGGGTGGGTGCCAGGCGGTAGCGTCGAATCCCACTGTCACTGCGACGAATGCCGCAGTAGTAGCAGTCGTTCCTACAGTAGTTGGATATCTCGATGAGCCCACGGACGAAGACGGCGTTACCAAAATACCTGCGGCGTTGAACGTCGGCACGTGCGGCAGCGTGGGCTGCAAGGTCCGGAGAGAATGCCTCGATGAGCCTCTGGTAGTCTCCCAGCGACAGGGAGTGCCTCTCGGCCAGCTGGTCTACGAGGCTGAGGGCAGCAGCGTTTACCATATATGCTCCTTCGCGTCAACTACAACCTGCGCAAAACGCTCGGTGTTGGGTCGCAGCCCCATCTTAGCGCAGAGTCAGGTAAGCCGGGCTCACAAACAACTGTGCCCCCAAGAGGACCTTGACACACGCTATGGATCGACACGGCAGATCTCGGGCGACGGCCGCAGCTTATGCTCATTGGGACAGGAGGATGCTGGCCAGTGAATTCTCGATAAGAGACAGCTAACATGATCAGAAACGGCTAACATATACGCGATGGGCAAGCACCGGGAGATGGGCGCTCCGTCCCCGGGCCTGATGACGGGATGGTCGGCACGAGATGAGACGGCAAGACGATTTCGACTGTAGGCACACAGGCGCGAGCTGCATACGTCACGTCCCCCTGCTTTCCAAGCTTCCTGAGACAACCCAGCATGAACTGCTCCTATGCGCCGTACAATCCTCCCACCCCAAGGGCACCATACTCGTACACGAGGGTGACCCCATCGACTCGGTGCTGATCGTGCAGAGGGGCAAGATAAAGATCTTTCGCATCGATGCCGACGGCGAGGAGTACGTCTTGGACGTGCTGCATGACGGGCAGGCGATTTGGCACGGCATATTCCTCGATGATCGCAGCTACCACTACTCGATAGCCTGCCTGACAGAGCTTTCGCTGTGCACCATCCGTCGAGCGGCCTTCGAGCAAATACTTACGCTACACCCTGACGTTGCCATGGATCTCATCCACATCCTCAGCACCGAGCTCGACGGGGCAGAGGAGAAGCTCATGATGCTGAGTATCCGCGACCCCAAACGCAGGCTCGCCGAGTATCTCCTGCACCGCGACGCCCGCTGCCTAGGCGAAGAGATAGACCTCAGACTCGATGACATCGCACGCTCCATCAGCCTCAGGCCCGAGACGGTCTCGCGCACCTTCACGACCTTCGAACGAAAGGGCCTCGTTGCGCGCCTCGGCAGGGGTCGAATACAGATAGTCAACCATCAGGGCCTCAGGGATGTGTCCGCCTCTATTGAGTAGCCTCGCGGCAACAGCGTCCGCAGCAGGCGCTCCCTACGTTTCCCAAAAAAATAAATCCTGTAACTTGATTGTAATCATAGACCCAGATATGGTGACCAGGCTATAGTCGCACACATCAGATGGTCCTTTACTTTTTCATGTATGGGGTGCTTAGATGTTGCAGGGTAGGGTTCACTCATGCGAGTCGTTTGGGTCGGCCGATGGTCCCGGCGTGCGCTACCTCATATTCCTACAGGGCTGTGAGATGCGCTGTCGCTACTGCCATAACCCTGACACCTGGGGCAAGACCAAGGGCTCGCTCATGAGTGCGGACGAACTCCTGGACCAGGCGGAGCGCTATCGGGGCTACTGGGGTAAGGAGGGCGGCATCACCGTGAGTGGCGGTGAGCCCTTGTTGCAGATCGACTTCGTGCGCGAGCTTCTCCACAAGGCAAAGCAGCGCAACATCAACACCTGCATCGACACAGCCCTACAGCCCTTTACCAGAGAGCAGCCCTTCTTTGGTACCTTCGAGGCGCTGATGCGCGACACAGATCTTCTGCTCGTCGATATCAAACACATCGATCCCATTGAGCACAAGAAGCTCACGGGCTGCGACAACCGCAACATCCTCGATGGGCTTAGTTACCTCTCGCAGATCGGCAAGCCCATCTGGATACGGCACGTACTGGTGCCCGGCATCACCGACAATGATGACTACCTGCGTCTCACGAGGGAGTTCATCAAGGGACTCTCAAATGTCAAACGTATAGACGTTCTTCCCTACCACAGTCTGGGTATATATAAATGGGATGAGTTAGGAATCCCTTACACCCTGAGGGACACTAAGCCCCCAGCGGTCGAGCGTGTGAGAAATGCGGAGCGGATCCTGCAGGGCGCAGGAGACGCGACGCGTTAGGACCTTATACCAAGGAGGTATGAGATGCAAGAGGCATGGAACGGCTTTACCGGCGGCCACTGGGTGGATGATGTCAACGTGCGCGACTTCATCCAGCGCAACTACACCCAGTACGAGGGCGACGAGAGCTTCCTCGCCGGCCCCACCGAGGCGACTGACAAGCTCTGGGGTCGCCTGCAGGAACTCCAGGCCGAGGAGCGCAAGCATGACGGTGTTCTCGACTGCGAGACCGAGGTCGTGTCGAGTCTCACGGCCTACGGCCCTGGGTACATCGACGAGTCGATGAAGGAGCTCGAGAAGGTAGTCGGCCTGCAGACCGACAAGCCCCTGAAGCGCGCCTTCATGCCCTATGGCGGCATCAAGATGGCGCAGGAGGCAGCCGAGAACTACGGCTACCACATCAACGACAAGTACAACAAGATCTTCAACGAGTACCATAAGACGCACAACCAGGCCGTCTTCGATGCATATACCCCCGAGATGCGCGCCGCCCGCCACTCTCACATCGTAACGGGGCTTCCCGACACCTACGGGCGTGGCCGCATCGTGGGCGACTACCGCAGGGTGGCCCTCTACGGCATCGACTTCCTCATCGCCAAGAAGCAGGAGGATCTTCTCAACTGCGGCAACGGCACCATGACCGATGACATTATCCGTCTGAGGGAGGAGATCGCCGATCAGATTCGCGCCCTGAAGGGCATGAAGGAGATGGCCAAGATCTACGGCTATGACATCTCCGCGCCTGCCAAGGATGCTCACGAGGCCGTGCAGTGGCTCTACTTTGGCTACCTTGCTGCCATCAAGACCCAGAACGGCGCCGCCATGTCCGTGGGCCGCATCTCGACCTTCCTGGACATCTACATCGAGCGCGACCTCAAGGCCGGCAAGCTCACCGAGACCGAGGCCCAGGAGCTCATCGACCACATGGTCCTGAAGTTCCGCATGGTCAAGTTCGCCCGCATCCCCTCCTACAACCAGCTCTTCTCCGGCGACCCCGTATGGGCGACCCTCGAGATGGCGGGCCTGGGCATGGACGGGCGTCACATGGTGACCAAGAGCGACTATCGCTTCCTGCACACGCTCGAGAACATGGGTCCCGCGCCCGAGCCCAACCTCACAGTGCTCTACTCCGAGATGCTCCCCGAGAACTTCCGCCAGTACGCGGCCAAGGTCTCCATCGAGACGTCCTCGATCCAGTACGAGAACGACGATGTCATGCGTCCCATCTGGGGTGACGACTACAGCATCTGCTGCTGCGTCTCGGCCACAGAGACCGGCAAGGAGATGCAGTTCTTCGGCGCTCGCGCCAACCTCGCCAAGTGCCTGCTCTATGCCATCAATGGCGGTAAGGACGAGAAGTTCCTGGACAAGCAGGGCAAGCACATGCAGGTGGGTCCCGAGTACGCCCCCATCACTTCCGAGTACCTCGACTACGATGAGGTCATGCACAAGTACGACCTGATGATGGACTGGCTGGCCGGGCTCTACGTCAACATCCTGGACCTCATCCAGTACATGCATGACAAGTACTACTACGAGTCGGCTCTGATGGCCCTCATCGACACCGACGTAAGGCGTACCTTCGCGACGGGTATCGCGGGATTCTCGCACGTGGTCGATTCGCTCTGCGCCATCAAGTATGCCAAGGTCAAGGCAGTGCGCGACGAGAGCGGCGTTGCCACGGGCTTCGAGGTCGAGGGCGACTTCCCCCGCTACGGCAACGACGACGCACGCGCCGATGACCTCGCCGTGTGGTTGCTCAAGACCTTCATGACCAAGCTTAGGAAATACCACACCTACCGCAACTCCGAGGCCACAACCTCGATCCTCACCATTACCTCGAACGTGGTGTACGGCAGGGCGACAGGCGCCCTTCCCGACGGTCGCAAGGCCTACACGCCTTTCGCGCCGGGTGCGAACCCCTCCTATGGCGCAGAGCAGAACGGGCTTCTGGCCTCGCTGAACTCCGTGGCAAAGCTCCCCTACGAGTACGCGCTTGATGGTATCTCCAACACCCAGACCATCAACCCGAGCGCACTGGGTACCGATGACACGCAGCGCAAGGTCAACCTCGTGCACGTCATGGATGGCTACTTTACCGCCGGCGCACATCACCTGAACGTGAACGTCTTCGGTGTGGACAAGCTCAAGGACGCCATGGAGCATCCCGAGAAGCCCGAGTACGCCAACTTCACGATTCGAGTCTCCGGCTATGCGGTGAAGTTCATCGACCTCACCCGCGAGCAGCAGCTCGACGTCATCGCGCGCACCTGCCACGACCATATGTAAGGATAGTTCTGGCAGAAGGGCTGGCGCAGTGGCATAGGGCTGGCGCAGCACCGTTGTAAGGGCTAGCTGACATATGACCTTTGGGGCACCCGCAGTAACAGGGCGGGTGCCCTTTTTGGATGCTTCGAGGCGATCATGATTGAGCGAAGCGGTAGTGCTCACCTCGCGGGAACTCGGAATCACTTGGCGCAACCCACCCCGCGTCCTGGCGGGGGGGTTGCTCGGGCGCGTTTGCCCAGTTGGGCCACTTTCCATAGTGCCCCGCATTCTGGCGGGCGGTTGCCTTGCGCACCCTCCGGGCGACGACGTGACGGAAAAGCGCACTTTGCACGTTGGACCTCACGGAAAGGCGCATTCTGTACGTTGGGCCTCACGGAAAGGCGCACTCTGTCCCCGCCACTCCCGCAGAGTGCGTCTTTCCGTGAGATCGTGCCGCCAGAATGCGCTTTTCCGTAGAGTGCGCCTTTTCTCACCTGGGCAAACGTCGAGCCGCCTCACGCAAAAGCGCATTCTGTGCTCACTGCCTCACGCAAAAGCGCATTCTGTGCTCACTGCCTCACGCAAAAGCGCATTCTGTACGTTGGGCCTCACGGAAAAGCGCAGTCTGCATGTTGGGCCTCACGGAAAAGCGCAGTCTGCATGTTGGGCCTCACGGAAAGGCGCATTCTGTGCGCGAGCGGTCGCGCAGAGTGCGTCTTTTTGTGAGGTCAGACCCCAAGCCGAAGTTCGGGGACCCCGGCGCAACCCGCCCCGCAGCCTGGCGGGCGGTTGCCCGGGCGCGTTTGCCCAGTTGGGCCATTTTCCATAGTGCCCCGCATCCTGGCGGGCGGTTGCCTTGCGCCCCCTCCGGGCGACAACGTGACGGAAAGGCGCACTTTGTATGCAAGTCATTAGCTTGCGTGAGATACAGGCACCACAGATCTGTTGGAGATAGACATGCCGCTCATCCGACTCATTGGTGCGCTCGCCCCCACAGGTCATCCCAGACACGCACAAAAGGTTATCCTTTCAGCATCCGTACAACGCAAGCGATAGGAGATAACATGAGCGCTATGGGTCAGCCGGGACGGGTCGGAGGCACGACCTGCAAGGTAACATGGGTTCGTGCCATGGCATGCGTGTGCGTGATCGGCCTTGCTACTCTGCTCCCGCAGCTGGCGTGGGCTGATACAGACATGGGCCAGGTGGAAGCGACCATCGGTGAGCAGGGAGCCGAAACGATGACAGACCTGGGACCAGAGGGCGCGCCAGGGGTGGACGTGGCCGGATCGGCTGAAGAAGCCATCACGCCCCCCAGCGAAAAGCCCGAGGAGACCGGCGAGGACACCGCGTCTCAAAACAGCATGGAGTCGGACGCGGCTACCCTCGCTGCTGCCACCCAGGACGTCTTACGCCTCTATAACAGATGGTCGGGAGAGCACCTCTATACCACGAGCAGGACCGAGTACAACAGCCTCGGCAAGGTGGGCTGGTCGGGCGAGGGCACCGCATGGGCAGCACCAAGCTCGGGCTCGAACCCGGTCTGGCGCCTCTACAACAGGTAGAGCGGTGATCACCTGCTCACGAGCGACCGCAAAGAGTACGATGCGCTCGGTAGGGCCGGCTGGAACCGTGAGGGCGTCGCGTTCTATAGTGGTGGCGGTGTGTCGGTGTGGAGGCTCTACAACAGGTGGCTCAAGGCGGGAACCCACCTCCTCACAACGGACAAGACAGAATACGACAATCTGATCAGGGACGGTTGGTCCGGCGAGGGTGTCGCGTTCTACGCCGTGAGCGCTCGCAGCGGGCAGACCGATTCCCAGCGCAGGGAGGCCGAGGTTAGGGCCGCCATTGATAGGAACCCGACGAGCGTGAACGACGGTGACACCATAACCGTCACGGGGAAAGCGGTTGCAGAGTCCCTGCAAGACTTTGATGGCACTGCCTACAGCGTGCAGCTCCAGAGGCCGTTGACCATTCGTAATATCCCACCGAGCACGGTAGACACAACTCCCACGGAAACGACGAACAGTCTCGATTTGGTCAAGTGGCTTGGACGTGGCTACAATACATGGTGGAATGAGCCACAGAAGTGGTTTGCGAGCCATGTCGGTAAAACGGTAACGGTGACGGGAAGAGTTGTCTGGCGTAGATCTGGCAAGCTCATGTCGTATGGACCGTGGCTCTACGATGCCAAACTCGTGAGGGTCTGGTAGAGCATTGGAATCCGGTAAGCATTGACACGATCCGTAAGGCAATGGCTCACCTTGGCCTTAGGTCACACTAGAGGTCCTTAAGAAGGCTTTTCGGAGGCTTGTGTGGGTTGACGTCTCAGTGAAAACGCCAACCTAGCGGCAGGCAGCACCACTCGCGCAGAGCCTGTCGCGCAGAGCCTGTTTCCGACCAGGGAAGAGGCGACCACCGAGGGGGCACCGGCACACCATGGTGGTTGAGCCGCTCGCGCCACCCGACGCAGCTCGCGACGCAACAGTGTACACGAATGCCCCAAAACGGCGCCGAGAGGCCATTTCCGCCGATCTGTGTACACTCCCGTGGCCCCCCACGGCCGCTCACGCGACCGGGCGGGGCTACGGGTCCCGCGACATCGACGGCCCCATGGTCCCCGTACTGCCATGGGGCTCGGACCTGAGGTCCACACCACCAGAGGGGGTGACGCAACCACCCACACGAACTCACGAACCTGGCATCACCTCATCTGGGAAATCTGGGCAGGGTCGTCAGCCTAGCGATACGAGACGTCGGGACACCTCAAGAGCCAGCTTTCGGCGGAGACTACCTGAACATCTCCGACCACAATATCATCGTCACGCCGCATAACCACGTAGCGGCGCTCCTTGGGGACGCCACCCGGCACAAGTGAGGCAAGCTCGTTGAGCGTGGCACTGAATACACCTCTGAACGTCCTCGAGGACTTGATCTCCACAAGCTTGGGTGCATTCGTAAGATCGACGAGGTCGACCTCCTTACCTCGGGAATCTCTATAGAAGTACATCTCGGGCACGACACCCGCATTAAGATATTGCTTCATCGACTCGGCGATAATCAGGTTCTCGAACACGGCACCTCTCATGGGACTATCACGCAGCTGCTCGAAAGAGCGTATACCCAAGAGATGGCAGAGCAGACCGGTATCGTTGAGATACAGCTTTGGAGTCTTGACAAGCCTCTTGCGAATGTTGGCAAAGTATGGTGGCAGCAGGAAGATGATGTAGCTCGACTCGAGTATCGACAACCATTCCCGTGCCGTCTTGCTTGACACACTCGCATCCTGCGCAAGGCGCGTGATGTTAAGGAGTCCACCGGTCGTCTGGGCGACGAGCCGCAGCATCGTCTCGAACTGGCGAATGTTCCTAACATCCAGATAACCCGCGACGTCACGCTCCAGATAGGTCGAGACATACCCGTCGTAGTACACACGTGTTGGAATCTTCCTATCGTATAGTCGTGGGTATCCGCCCTTTCGCATGAAGTCGTCGAGGCCTAGGTCGCCCTGCTCAGCTCGAGCCTCAGCAAAAGACAACGGCATAAGCCGAAGCAGACCCACACGCCCAGCCAGCGACTGCGTGATACTCCTGAGCAAAAGGAAGTTTTGAGAGCCCGACAGAATGTATTGCCCCGGCTCGCCCGTCTCGTCCGATACGACTTGAATCATATTGAAGAGCTCGGGCGCCAGCTGCGCCTCATCGATGACCAGACGCTGCGGACGATCGCGTATGAAACCCACGGGGTCAGCGAGTGCCGCTTCTCGCGTGTCAATGTTCTCGAGGTTGACATAGTCATACTCAGAGAAGACCTTCCTCACGAGCGTTGACTTACCGCTTTGGCGCGGTCCCGTGACGGACACAACGGGAAACCACCCGGCCATCTTGAGGGCTATCTCTTCCATGCTTCTGGCAATCAAGCTCCAGCCTCCTTCTGCGCACACCGAACACTACCGTTCAAGATAGAAGGGAAGTTGGCTGTTCGCAAGTCATGAAGTGCCTTTGGTGCAGGCTGCGAAGGAACGAGAGGAGACCAGCGACTCCTTGTTTTTTTCAGAAGCCGCGCCTGAAGCCACACCGCAGCTGTAACTGAGCCTTGCGAACCGTCCGTCGATGCACTCTCCCCCGTTCGCATAAACGTCGTCTGCACCCACGGACCCCTATGATAAGAATGGACCAAGTGCCGCTGTCCTGTGCGACGCTCTCACGGCCCAAAAACGACAAAGGTGAGGGAGAGGTGCATGCGAGCGCGACCGTATCCGGTATCTGCTGCCCGACGGCAGGGACATACGGTCAGCCAGCAAGGAATTCAGACCACCTGTCCCAGCGGCTATTGATTGGAGAATTGAACATGACGGCCATACTAATCACCACAGCCCTCTATGGGATCGTTATCGGACTGTGCACAGAGGGAATTTCACAGCGCACCACCGAGCACGTTTGTCACAGGAAGGGACTCGCTGGACCTGACATCGACCCGTCCCGAAGGGGCGCCCTCCGTATCGCGCTCCCGCTCACTCACATCGCGGCCTGCGCCGCCATGGGACTTCTCGCGAGTCGCTCGCTACCCGCCTCCACGCCCTTGGCGTCCATGCCCATGGCACAGTCTTTGCTCGGCTGTATGCTCCTCACCACAGTGATCGTTGCCGTGTGGATAGAGTTGACTATAAACATCATACCCAACGAGCTTGTCATACTGACCCTCCTGCTTGGCCTCGCGTATCGGGTGCTGAGCGGCTGGCTAAGAGGAGACGTCCTTTCCTCCCTGCTCGGATCTCTCGGCGCATTCATGATCACCCTTGTCATCTTCGTATGCAGCATAGCTTCCGCACTAAAGGCATCCAACGGATCCTCTCACGGGGTAGGAGCTGGTGCTTTCAAGATGGCCCTTGCGCTTTCGGTGGCGGTTGGCTTTCCTGGAGTCGTGTTCTTCTACCTAGGGCTTTTTGCCACTGTAGCTATCTACTTCCTCTTCAAGCTGCTCACCGGCTCATACTCGTTCCTCACAGAGTTTCCCCTGTCCCCCTTTTTGTTCCTTGGCCTCCTCTGTGGCCTCGCTTGCCCCTACCTGCTGCCAGCCATCTGGCCGTAGAAACTCCTCCGAGAAAGAACGTCGACGCCCAGCACACAGATACGGGGCGTCGCCATGAACATATCATGTGAGCTTAGGCAAGCGCGATACCCAAGAGGTAGCCCCAGCGAACCACTTCCGTCGTACTGTAGTAGCGAATCCACTCGTCGAGGGGAGAGTCTCGAACGGCACCAACGTTATCCCTGACCTGTCCGCGACCTACATAGATGCCGATGTGTCCGTAGATGCTGCCCATGCGCGAGTGCGAGTGTGACGGAACGGCAATGACCATACCAACCCTGAGCTGCGCCCTGTCTGAACTGTGACACCAGCGCCAGTACATGTCATCGGCATTGCCCCCGGCATAACGATAGCCCGCACGGGAGAAGACCTGGCTTACCCACATGGCACAGAGCCCGGCGCCAGGTGATGGGGTGGAGTACGCCACGCTCACGAGATCTCGCTGCGCGTCGGTAACGTCAGACATCCTCCCGTCATTATTGGCCCAGAACCAGCTCATGCCATCATCAAAATCCATGTTTCTTAGGACATAGCCCGCCGTCGTCGTGTAATGGGCGCCACCGATATCCGATTCGCCGTCGGACGAACGTCCGAGCTGCGCGACCGAGTAGGCACCCCTCGAGTAGAGGTAGTAGCGCTGCAGCCCCTGGCAAAAGCGGTCCGTGACCAGCCAGCCGGAGCCGGTGGCGAGCCTCCCATCGTTGTCGGCGAGGTAGATGATAGAGCCACTTCTCAATGACCCACGCAGAACATGCCCCGCGCCGGTTGTGAGGTGGTACGCACCAATGCCGCCCCGACCAGTTGCGCCGTCGCGAGAGACGCCTGGCTTTGCGACCGAGTAGGCACCTCTCGAGTAGAGGTAGTAGCGCTGCATCCCCTGGCCAAAGCGGTCCGTGATCAGCCAGCCAGAGCCGGTGGCGAGCCTCCCGTCGTTGTCGGCGAGGTAGATGACACCACCCTGCTCACGGGCACCCCGAATCACCGCGCCTGAGGCAGTGGCCCACGCACGATAGCCCGCACCTCGGTCAACGGGGGAAGAGCTGGGGTCTATGAGACGCGAGGCCGCCACGACAGCATCCGAGCCTATCCAATAGCGCTGAAGCTGTCCGGGTGTCCACGCCTGCGTCACGGTCCAAAAGCCCGCGATGGGAAGCTTGGAGAGCTTTGTGGCATACCAGGAGTTACCGTCGTCAGACCAACCCGCACGGATGCACGAGCGCTTCTCGCTCGCGTCGGCCGTGAGCAGGTGAGAACCCGTCTGGACGTATCGGTTGTAGAGACGTGATATGGCGGCGCCGGAGCCAGCGGGCGCACCGTAGAGCTGAACTCCTTCGCCCTTCCAGCCGACCCTCGCCAGCCTGCTGTACTCGGCCTTGCTGGTGGTATAGAGATGATCGCCTGACCAGGCGTTATAGAGTCTATAGACCGGAACGCCCGCAGAGGGGGCAACCCAAGCGACACCCTCCCAGCGCCACCCCTCAGAGAGCGCGGATTTTGCCTCACTCAGGCTTCCCGTGTAGAGGTGCTCTCCAGTCCAGGCGTTGTACATACGGTATACGTTGGAATGGGATGCTTGTGTGGTAGACCCAGAGTCCCTTGCAACTGACGTGACATCCTTCTTTGACGACACGTCCGCAACGCTGGTGTTATCTGCGGTCAAGGCATCTGTCGCAGGCACATTGGTTGTCGACACGTCGGCTGACGTCGCATCTGCCGCAGGCGCAGCTGCGACATGTGACGATCCAGCAGCCGCTGAGCTCGAGCTGACGGGGATATCAGACGTTGACGGCGCAGGGCCAGACTGATCGGATGAGGTAGTATCTTGGACAGCTGTCGTGCTGCCTACAGACTCGACGTCAGAACCCTTCGAGGAATTCGTCGCCTCAGAGACCGGCTTGGCGGACATCTGCTGCCCTTTCGCACGGGGTGAGCCAAACTCAGACCTCTCGGCCTTCTCGGTCTTGTTGCTCGGTGCTGTGGGAACAGCTGTATCTTCAATGCTCGACGACTCTTTGGGTCCGCTCGCCACAGCCTCCGCCGTCACGCCGGACCCTGGCGTTGCCTCCTGTGCGAGTGCGGACCGAGCGCCAGCACCACCAAACACGAGCGTGAACCCGAGTACCGCGGATACCAGCCCAACGGACAGTTTGGGAATCATCCGGCACGATGTACGCCAGACCCCCTCACCCGGGGCAGAAGCGAGCCTCTTCCCCACCGCCTCCTGCAACATCCTCGATACCTGCGCTTGTCGCGACATAGCGTCATCCCTTCAACGAAACGAGGTCCTGCCGCATGTCTTAGATGCAACAGGACTCAACGAAGAAAGATGATAGCATACGTACAATGATTGGCAAGGTATCTATATATTAGCTACCTGCTGCTTCCGCAGCAGCGCGGCTATCACCTACGATCCGCTTAAAGAACGTCCGTCAGACGCAAAGGCCTGACGGACCCGTGTTCCTTACGGCACGACATGCGCCAACGTCACTGCATTCGCCAGCGCGAAGCAGATAATGCCTCCGATGACTGTGTAGATCAAGGTGTACTTGAAGACAGCGCGAATGACCTTGCTCTCTTGACCCGCTATCCCCGCAGCCGCACAGGCAAGCGCGACGTTGGAGGGGGCGATCATTTTGCCGATGCCGGCACCCATCGCGTTAGCGGCGCACAACCATTCTGCAAGAATATGTTTTCCTGGAAGAACGTAAATTTGATTTGCCGTCTCTTGCTGCAACGGGCCAAACAAGACTCCCGTGTTGGTACCGGACCCCGTGACAAAGGCGCCGAGAACGCCGACGAGCGGCGAGAATAGGGGGAAGATCCCTCCCGTAATGGCAACCAACGCAACGGCAACGTCCGTTGTCATGCCGCTGTACACCATGATCTTTGCGGTCGCCAGCACGGAACAGATGGTGACGATCGTCTTGACGTTCGAGGCCACCGTATGCCCAAACACCGACGCGATCTTCTGGGGGCTTGCGCCCTGGATGAGCCCGCCAATGACGGCTGCGATGATGATCCATACGCCGGGCGTGTTTATCCAAGAGAAGGTGGTCAGCGTCGGCTTTTCTACTGGCCCGGCATAGATTTGAACCGATGACTTGATGGCGGAAAGCGGCGCGTTGATGGGCGGAACCAGCTTAGAGGTGCCGAGCAGCAGAACGAAGATCAAGATGAAGGGACTCCAGGCCTTGACGCCCTCGGCAACGCTGATGCTGAGTTTTTGCTGCTTGTCCGCTGCGATGCGATACTCCTCTGGCACTGGCTTGTTCCTCATCGCGATGGCAAGGGGAATGGTTATGGCCATAGAGCAGGCCGAGCCGATGATATCCGGGAGCTCGGGGCCGATGTAGGTCGCAACCAAGAAGTTCGGGACCGTGAAGGCCAGAGACGAGACGAGCACGATGGGAAGGATGCCCTTGAAGGCCTTGAAGCCCTTACCGATCACGAAGACCATGAAGAAGGGCGAGAGGAACATGAGCAGGGCCTCGATCAGCGCCGTGTTAGCCGAAAGCGACAAAGCAAGCGTTGGTACATCCATCCCTAGCCTATTCGCGAGCAAAGAGGCCAATGTCGTGGTCGGCACGCCGACAGAGCCGAAGGCGGTTGGCGTCGAGTTCACGATCAACAGTCCCACAAGGGTCGGGAGCGGCTCGAAGCCAAGGGCGATGAGAATGCTCGCGGGAATGGCCACTGCCGTACCGAAACCGGCCATGCCCTCCATGAAGCACCCAAAGCTCCACCCGATGATAATAGCCAAGATACGTTTGTCACTGGAGATGTTGGACAACATCGCCTTGATCCGGTCCATCGCACCTGTCTCGAGAACCAGGTTGTAGGTAAAGAGTGCAGCGATGATAACGAGGATGATGGGCCACAGTGCGCTCAGCACCCCCTCGAGTATCGCCGTGCCACAGTTGAAGGGAGCCATACCCTTGTAGGGAATTGCAACGACGGCGGCAAAGGCTATTGCAATGCCGCACGCCTTGTATCCCGGCATCTTCAGACCTGTGAGCGCAATCACCAACCAGATGATCGGGACCAGGCCGAGCAAGAGATTAACTAACATAGTTGTATCCACGTGTATCCCTCCTTAGTCTTGGTCATGTATTGGACTGAGACTACGTCAGGTACACAGGCCAACGAGACGTCCATGCCCTCCCCGTCATCGCCATGCTCCCATAGTTTTTCTGACCAGCAAGATAATGGAAAGGCACAGGCGATCCCCATACGCCCATACCCATAAACATAGATCCCATGAGGGCACAGCATCCTCTCGCGGCCCATCCTGAGGCTATGGCTTCCCGCAAGTTTCCGAGAAGCCATAGCCGGTCACCCCGTAGTCGTCAGACTCCCATACGTCCGGTGACTAGCTTTCCTTGATTTTCTTTACTTCCTCGATCATAAGTGGGAGCACCTTCAGAGCATCCCCGATGATGCCGACATTGGCAACGGAAAAGATGGGCGCGTCCTCGTCCCTATTGATCGCGACGATGTAGTCTGCTCCCGTAATGCCAGAGAGGTGCTGGGTGGCACCGGAGACACCTGCTGCGATGTACAGCTTGGGCGCGACGCACTTCCCAGACTGCCCGACCTGATGGTTCTTCGCGATCCAACCATCCTCGATGGCGGGCCTGGTGGCACCCACCTCGCCACCAAGCACCCCTGCGAGTTCCTCGACCAGGGCAAAGCCCTCCTTGCTCCCCAGCCCGCGGCCACCCGAGACGATGACCTCGGCGTCCTCGAGGTTCACGGATTCGGTGATCTCCTGTACCGTGTCGATGACCTTCGCGCGCACGGCGCCATCCGAGACGGCGTAGCTGCCGCTCACGACCTTGCCCTGCGCAGGCTCATCCAGTTTCTTAAAGGCACCAGAGCGAATCGTCGCTATCTCGGGAGCAGCGTCTATCTTCACGTCACTCAAGACCGTACCACTGTACTCGGTCATGGTGTAGGTAACACCCTTGCCCTCTGCCGTGACAGCGATCACGTCAGATGCGGAGGCTGACTGGAACCTGGCGGCAAGCATGGGGGCCAGGTCCTTGCCGTCGGTCGTCCCACCGATCAAGACGACGGCGGGCTTCTCTGCCTCCACTATCTGCCCGAGTACATCAGCATAGGCATCCAGGTTAAAGTCCTGCAGCTCGCTCGAGTCAACATAGATGACCCTATCGGCACCAGCCATGGCGACCTCATTGGCCGCAGCCTCCCTGCCGCTTCCCAAGACGACGGCGACGACGCCCTCGCCCCTCGCGTCTGCGATGCTGCGGGCCGGCGTCAGAGACTCGAGGCTCGCCTTCACGGGGCTGCCGTCTGCAACCTCGATGTACACAAGCACGTCTTTCGTGTCTTCCCTCTTCATGGCATACCCCCTACAGCACCCGAGCGTCGACCATCATCTGAATGGCCTTTGCCGTGGATTCCTCGACGGTCTCTTCTTGGATCTTCACGCCAGCGGCACGCTTTGGCGGCTCATACTCCCTCACAGTCGAGAGTCGCGCCGCGATGTCGGCTCCCTGTGCGAGTTCCGCACCGCTCAGCTCGCCGATGGGCTTCTTGCGGGCGGCCATCTTGTTGCGGATCGTCGGATAGCGAGGGTCGTAGCTCGGCTTGCTCACCGTGACGAGCGCTGGGAGAGGTAGCTCCACAAGGCGGTAGCCCTCGTCGGTCTCATGCTTCACCTGGACGGCGTCACCCTCCCGCGTGATGTCGATAGCGTCCGTCGCCACGCCTACGTTCAGCTTCGCCGCTAGGTATATCCCCGTCTGACCCTGGGCGACATCGGTCGCCTCCTTACCAGCAAACACGAGGTCGAAGTCGCCCCTCTCGCCGCGCAGCTTCTCGATGGCACCCCGAATCAGTTCCGCAATGCCAAGGTTGTCGGTGTCGCTCACGCCCTCCTCGCTCACGAGGTAGGCATAGTCTCCACCAACAGCCAGGCAGTTCTTCAGAGAGTTCTTTGCCGAGTCAGGCCCGACGCAAAGGACGGTGATCTCCGATCCATCACCCAAAGACTCCTTGAGACGGGTGGCCATCTCCAACGCATAGGTGTCGAAGGCGTTGACAACCGGTGTGATTCCCTCGATCGCAGGCTTGCCATCCTTCCCAAAGCCCACCTCGACGGAATCATCTGGAACCTGCTTGATGCATACTAAAATGTTCAAACTCAACCTCCCGTTAGAAAACCGGCAGCCAGAACCTTTCTTCTGGCTGCCGGCGGCTACGCCCTGCGGTTTGAATTAGAACCTGCCGATGGTGTTGTTGGCAGTTACAATCCTCTGTACCTCGTTGGTACCCTCGAAGATCTGGAAGATCTTTGCGTCACGCATCAGCTTCTCGACCGGATACTCGCGGCTGTAGCCATAGCCACCGAGCATCTGGACGGCCTCGGTCGTGCACCACATAGCCGCGTCGGATGCGAAGCACTTCGCCATGGCGGCCTCACGACTGTGTGCCTTGCCCTGGTCCATGAGGTTCAGCGCATAGGCGCAGAGCTGACGGCCAGCCTCGATCTTCATGGCCATGTCAGCAATCTTGAACTGCATGGCCTGGAACTTCAGGACGGGACGACCGAACTGCTTGCGCTCCTTGGTGTAGGCGATGGCCTCGTCCATGGCGCGCTGCGCAAGGCCCGTCGAGACAACGCCCATCCATGCACGAGCCTGATCGAGCGTCTGCATCGAGATCTTGAAGCCCTGCCCCTCGCCACCGAGAAGGTTCTCGGCCGGCACATGGACGTCCTCAAGAACGACGTCAGTCGTGTTAGACAGGCGAATGCCCATCTTGTCCTCCTCATGACCGACAGAGAGACCGGGGGTGTCCCTGTCAACCAAGAAGATGGACATTCCCTTGGCACCCTTCTCCTTATCGGTGAGGGCGGTGACACAGTAGAAGCTGGCGACGGCGCCGTTGGTGATGAAGCACTTTCTGCCGTTCAAGACATAGCCATCCCCATCCTTGACGGCCGTGGTCGTGCCGGCACCAGGGTCAGACCCCGCGCCCGGCTCAGTCAGGCAGAACGCACCAAAGCCACCCTCAAGCAAAAGGTCACAGACGTGCTTCTTTTGCGCCTCGTTGCCCGCGATCAAGACAGGCTTGGTACCCAGCCCACTGGCGGATATGGTCGTGGCAAAGCCAGAGTCTGCCCATGCCATCTGCTCGATCAGCGCAGCCACGTCAACACGACTCAGGCCGGGGCCACCAAACTCCTCGGGAACCTCAAGCGTAGTGTAGCCCTGCTCAATAGCCTTGTCGTAGATGTCCTTTGGCCACTCGCCCGACTTGTCGTATTCCTTAGCCTGCTCCACGACCTCGGCATCACAGAACTTCTTGAGGTCGCCCAACAGGTCCTTAGCCTCATCTGAAATGAAATATGCCATGCTCTCTCCTTGCTTGTCGTACGGTCTTCACACGACTCCTGTGCCGTGCAACTGGACCGCTCTCTGTTCGGGGGGCTGCCTTACTCGTCCTCGTCCTCTTCGGGGATAAAGCAGACCTTGCCGGGATTCAGGATCATGTTGGGGTCAAAGACCTTCTTGATGCCGCGCATCAGCCTCATGTTGACCGGACCGACGAAGTCCTTCAGATAGGATATCTTGCCGGACCCGATGCCGTGCTCGCCCGAGATGAGACCACCGAGCTCGACCGCCTTCGCATAGACCTTCTTCATGAACTCGTCGGACTCCTTCATGAAGGCCTCGGCATCATCGTCGTTGCTGCACAGGTAGATGTGCAGGTTGCCGTCACCAGCATGGCCGAAGTCCTTGATCGTGTAGGAGTGACCCGCCTCAAGCGACTTTGCGTAGGTGAGGAACTCGGGAATCTTCGTCCCGGGAACGACGACGTCGCACTCGTCCAAGAGCTTGGTGTTCCCCTCAATAGACTCCAAGAGGGAGCTCCTGATGGCCCACGCATCCCTGAGCTGTTGTGGCGTATCGGCAACCAGCACGTCGACCGCACCTGCCTCCAGGGCTATGTTGGACGCCTCCTCGATGGTGTTCATCAGCTGGTCCTCATCGCTGCCGTCGAAGGTGGCCAGGACGTATGCGTTGATGTCGACGCCATTGAGCTGCTTGGGGTACACCTCCTTGGAGAGCAGCTTCTCCGTATCGATGACGACATCCTTCTCCATGAACTCAAGTGCCTGTGGGTCAAGGTTAGCCGCAAACAGCTTAGGAACCGTGGCGATGGCGCCCTCGAGTGTCTCGTACGGGACGATGATGGACATCGTCAGCTTGGGGGCGACGATGATCTTCAGGGTCATCTCCGTGATGATGCCCAGCGTACCCTCCGACCCTATGAGCAGGTGCAAAAGGCTGTACCCCGAGCTCGTCTTCGAGACCGTCGCGCCCTCCTTCACGATCTCCCCGGTCGGAAGAACGACCGTCATGCCCCTCACGTAGTCCCTCGTCGTACCATACTTGACGGCGCGCATGCCACCCGCGTTGGTGGAGACGTTGCCGCCCACGGTCGCAAGCTTCTCGCCTGGATCAGGCGGATACATGAGCCCACGCTTGAGGGCATCCTCGGCCAAGTCCTTAAGGAGGACGCCCGGCTGGATCGTGACGACCAAGTTCTCCTCGTCATAGCTGAGGATCTTGTTCATCTTTGTGGTAGAGATCATGACTCCACCGTACTGAGCCACGGGGCCACCCGTCAGTGCGGTACGAGCACCGGACGGCGTCACCGCTATCTTGTTGTCGTTGCAGATCTTCATGACTGCGGCGACTTCCTCGGTCGTCGTGGGCTCGATGAGCACCTCCGGCATAGCCTCGCCATAGATGCGCATCTCATCATGACTAAAGTCCTCGTTGATCTGATCACCGATGAGCACATGCCCGTTGACGGCTGCCTTGATTTGCTCAAGGACCTCCGGTGTTACCTTGTTGTACGTGTACGTAGCCATTCCAACTCCTTTCAATTCGATGTAAGCAATACCAAGACACGTCACGACGGCTGCTCTACCGTCTCGACATTTCCACATAAAGTTTACCAGATGGCTACCTTAGGCGGCACTCGACTCCACAGACGGTATCTATGGGCAGCTAAATGGCGATGGAGCCACATTCACCTGAGCGCCACGCCATTCCACGCCCTGACGAAATCCTGTTACTTTAGGCTAGACCCCGTGCTCCGACGTGCTCTAGCAAGGTTCCGACCTTCGCGTACGGGGCCGCTGGACACAAGGCCCAACGGCCCTTTGGTGCACAGGATTTAGCCCTTGACCTTCTTGATTGCCTCCGTCAGGGCGGGCACCACCTCAAAGAGGTCACCGACTATGCCATAGTCTGCAATGTCAAAGATCGGTGCCTCGGGATCCTTGTTGATGGCAACGATAACATCAGAGCTGCTCATGCCAGCCACATGCTGGATGGCACCAGAGATGCCGCAAGCAATGTAGAGCTTTGGACCGACAGTCTTGCCGGTCTGGCCAACCTGGTGGGAATGCGAGATCCACCCCGCATCGACGGCGGCTCGCGAGCAACCCACCGTCGCACCCAATGCGTCCGCCAGTCCCTTCAGCGGCTCGAAGCCTTCTGCCCCGCCAACGCCACGACCACCTGAGACGATGATTTCGGCACCGATGAGGTCAACGAGCTCCGAGGCGCCCTCCTGGATCTCCTTGATGAGCCGGACGTGAATGTCCTCTGGGGCAACGTGAAAGTCCTCACGGACGACCTCGCAGCTACGCCCCGCCTCCGGCGGCAGTGCCTTGAAAACGCCGGGACGCACGGTACCGAGCTGGGGACGATGGTTCGGGCAGAGGATCCTCGCCATAAGGTTGCCGCCAAAGGCCGGACGCGTCCATGCCACGTTGCCGGATTCCTCGTCGATCGCGAGCTGCGTGCAGTCGGCGGTCAGACCCGTCTGCAGGCGAGAGGACAGACGTGGTCCGACATCGCGACCATTGTTGGTGGCACCGATGAGCATCGTGGTCGGCGCATACTTGGTAAGCATGGCCGCAAGCGCATTGACGTACGCATCGGTGGTGTAGTGCTCGTATTCCGGGCCGTCAACAACGATGACCTGGTCGGCACCATGCTCCTGGGCAGAGACGACCGCTGCGTCGGTATTGTGTCCGATGACCAGCGCCACAAGCTTGCCACCCTGCTTGTTGACAAGGTCGCGGCCGGGATTCAGCAGCTCAAGGCCCACGTTCTGGGCAGAGCCATCGGCGAAGGTCTCGATGAACACCCATAGATCTTTTGACTTAGGTTCCATGTTATATTCTCCTCATGTATATAAGCAGCCACTTGCCTATGACAGCGAGAGTGCGAGGACACGCTGTGCGCACCTCAGCTCCTAGAGAACGTTATCCGCGTCAAGATGCTCAGCGAGCTTCTGGGCCGCCTCGCCGGCAGTCTCAGCCTGAATCCGTATGCCACCTTGCTTGACGGGGGGAACAAAGGTCTTCTTGACCTTGGTCGGCGAGCCGTTAAGGCCGCAGCGCGAGAGATCGACATCAAAGTCGTTCTCTGAGAAAACGGTGATCTCCTTCTTCCTGGCAGCGAGCTTTTGCTTGATCGTTGGAAGGCGGGGATCGAAGCTGGGCTTGGTAGCGGTGACGAGGCAGGGGAACGATACACCAAGGATCTCCTGACCATCCTCGGTCTCACGCGTCACCTGAATCTCGTTGTCGACAATCTCGGCGGTCAGGCCATAGGTGACCTGCGGCACCCCCAGGTATTCCGCAAGTTCCGGTCCGACCTGGGCGGTATCGCCGTCGATGGCCTGCTTACCACAGAAGATCACGTCAAACTTGCCTTCGATCTCCTCGAGCTTCTTGATCGCACAGAAGAGGATATAGCTGGTCGCCAGCGTATCCGACCCTCCAAACCTGCGTCCCGAGATCAAATAGGCCTTGTCACCGCCAACGGCCAGGCAGGTCTTGAGAGCCTCCTTGGCCTGCATCGGTCCCATGGACATGACGATAATCTGAACGTCGTCCCTCTGGTCCTTGATGCGGGCAGCCATCTCCAGCGCGTACCCGTCAAAGGGGTTGACGATGCTGGGGACACCATCGCGAATCAGTCGATTCGTCTCTGGGTCGATTCGAATCTCTGTCGTGTCTGGAACCTGTTTCACACAGACAAGTAGCTTCATAATAAATCACAGACTCCTAAGTTTGAGTTGAGTAGTTAGGAGACGCTCCACGCCACAGACCCACCCCGCTCGTCGCCCAGACAACCGCGCGATCTAAGCACATCGGTGGTCTCCTATTCGGAAGAGCATGCGGGAGCCGCATGGCAAACACGACTCCCGCATAATGAACTACGAATGTCTATGGTTTGAGCTACGTGAAGCATCTCGAGGCACTGCATGCATACCCTATGGGGTTACCCCTCATGCTAGAGCTGGTCGACCGGAGTCTTCGTGCGATCGGTGTTGTAGACGTAGAAGCCGCGACCGCTCTTGGCGCCAAGGTTGCCGCCGCGAACCATCTTACGGATGAGCGGGCAGGCACGATACTTAGAGTCGCAGGTCTCCGTGTAGAGAACGTCCATGATGGCAAGGCAGATGTCCAGCCCGATGAAATCGCCGAGCTCAAGCGGACCCATAGGATGATTGGCACCGAGCTTCATGGCGGTGTCAATGCCTGCGATGTCTGAGACGCCCTCCATCTTGATGAAGGCGGCCTCGTTGATCATGGGGATGAGAATGCGGTTCACGACAAAGCCCGCAGCCTCGTTGACCTGCACCGGCGTCTTGCCGATCTCCTTGGCGATGGAGACGATCTTCTCGGTGGTCTCGACAGGCGTATTGACACCAGCGATAACCTCGATGAGCTTCATGCGATCTGCCGGATTGAAGAAGTGCATACCCACAAGCGGACGAGAGAGGCCTGCTCCGATCTCTGTGATAGAGAGGCTCGAGGTATTGGACGCAAAGATGCAACTCTCCTTGCAGATCTTATCGAGCTCTGCAAAGGTCTCCTTCTTGACCTTCATGTCCTCGAAGGCTGCCTCGACAATAAGGTCACAACTTGAGGCGAGTGCCTCCTTCAAGCCTGTGGTAATGGCGGCCAAGCGCTTGTCGACCTCAGCTTGATCGAGCTTGCCCTTGCTCACGAGGCGCTCATAGCCCTTCGCAATCTTTGCCTTGCCACCATCGGCCCACTCCTGCTTGATGTCGCAGAGCGCGACCTCCCAGCCTGACTGAGCGAATGCCTTGGCGATGCCTTGACCCATCGTGCCCGCGCCAATGACTCCCACCTTCATGTCAAACCTCCTTCTTTTCATATGGCCCGGCCGACAACACCTGTCGGTCGGGTCATGTCTCTTGGCGTAGAGTAGCTAGTTGTTCGTAAACACCGCCTTGGGCTTTGGTTTCTCACGGCTCAGGAAGCAGGACATCCCCTCCACCTGGTCGTGGGTCTCGAAGCAGGCGCCAAAGAGCCTCTCCTCCACCTGGACCGCCTCCGCGATGGGAAGCTCTATGCCCTCGTTGATGGCCCGCTTGCAGTTGCGAACAGCAATGGGCGCATTCGAGGCTATCTTGCCTGCGAGCTTGCGTGCCGCATCCATGAGCTGGTCAGGGGCATAGACAGCATTCACGAGGCCAATGCGCAGCGCCTCGTTTGCCTTGATGTTCGTGGCGGAGTAGACGAGCTGCTTGGCCATCCCGACGCCCACCACACGGGCGAGCCGCTGCGTACCGCCGAAGCCCGGAGTAATGCCAAGACCAACCTCAGGCTGACCGAAGAGGGCGTTCTCGGAGGCAAGGCGTATATCGCAGCTCATGGCCAGCTCGTTGCCACCGCCGAGCGCAAATCCGTTCACAGCGGCTATCACCGGCAGCGGAAAGTTCTCGACCATCAAGAAGACGTCATTGCCCAGCCTTCCGAAGGCCTCACCCTCCGCCTTGGTCATCGTGGACATCGAGGCGATATCGGCGCCAGCCACAAAGCTCTTGTCACCGGCCCCCGTCAGGATGACACAACGCACGACGTCTTGATCGATACCCTCGAAGGCAAGCCTCAGATCGTTGAGGACCTCGGGGTTGAGGGCGTTCAAGGCCTTGGGACGGTCTATGGTCAGAACCGCCACCCTGTCTTGTACCTCACAGCTAACGAAGCTCACGGTCCCTCCCTACATCTCGACGACGGTGGCACAACCCATGCCGCCGCCGATGCAGAGCGTGGCGAGGCCCTTGTGGGCGCCACGATGCTTCATCGCATAGAGCAGGGTCGTGAGGATGCGGGCACCCGAGGCACCCACGGGATGCCCGAGCGCGATCGCGCCACCGTTGACATTGGTCTTTGCAAGATCGAGACCAAGGTCACGGACAACGGCGAGCGACTGGGCAGCGAAGGCCTCGTTGGCCTCGACAAGATCGATGTCATTGATGGAGAGGCCTGCCTTGGCAAGCGCCTTCTTGCTCGAGGGGACGGGGCCGGTGCCCATGATCGAGGGATCAACGCCCGCGAGCGCACCGGAGACGATGGTCGCCAGCGGCGTGATGCCAAGTTCCTGGGCCTTCTTCTCGCTCATGACGACGAGGGCGGCAGCTCCGTCGTTGATGGCGGAGGAGTTACCGGCGGTCACGATGCCGTCGGGCTTGAAGGCGGGACGAAGCTTCGCGAGCGTCTCAACCGTCGATCCCTCACGCGGACCCTCATCCGTATCGAAGACGATCTCCTTCTTGCGCTGCTTGACGGTGACAGGAACGATCTCGTCCTTGAAGGCACCGTCGGCTATGGCCTTGCAGGCGCGGTTCTGAGATGTGGCGGCAAACTCGTCGAGCTGCTCACGGCTAAGACCCCACTGCGCGGCGACGTTCTCTGCCGTAATGCCCATGTGATAGTTGTTGAAGGCGTCCCAAAGGCCATCGTTCACCATGGTGTCCACGAGCTCGGACTTACCCATCGGGTAACCCATGCGATAGCCGTAGCGGCCCTTCTGCAGGGCAAAGGGTGCCATGTCCATGTTCTCGGTACCGCCTGCAACGACGATGTCGGCATCGCCGGCCTTGATCATCTGTGCGGCGGCGTTAACCGAATAGAGACCGGAGCCGCAGACGACGTTGATCGTGACGGCAGGGCACTCGATTGGAAGGCCCGCGTCGAGCGATGCCTGGCGGGCGACGTTCTGGCCCTGCCCCGCCTGAAGGACACAGCCCAGGTAGACGTGATCGACGTCCTCGGGCTTGACCTTCGCACGGTTCAAGGCCTCCTTGATGACCGTCGCGCCGAGCGTACGCGCAGAGACTGTGGACAGAGAACCGCCAAACTTTCCGATGGCGGTACGACATGCGCTTGCGATAACGACTCTCTCACTCATGTAGCTAACCTCCTTGATAGTCATCCACTACCTTGCCTGTGCCTAACGTGCTGCCTTGCCTAACCATCAGCTCAGATCCTGTTTGACCTGCGCCAGATGTGCATCTTTTGGGCCTCCTTGATGAGGTCATCCCTGAAGTCAGGGTGTGCGATGCCAATGAGCGCCTCCGCGCGCTGCCATGCGGCGAGGCCCTTGAGGTTGACCACGCCATATTCCGTGACCACGTACATCGTATTGGAACGCGTGTCGGTAACGATAGAGCCGTTTGCGAGCGTTGGGCGGATGCGGCTTAACACCTCGCCGGTCTTACGATTCGTGAAGGTAGAACTCATGCAGATGAAGCTCTTCCCTCCATGGGAGAGGTAGGCCCCAAGGACGAAGTCGAGCTGGCCACCAGCGCCACTGATGGCCTTCGTCCCCGCACTCTCGGCGTTTACCTGGCCAAAGAGATCAATATCGACCGCATTGTTGATGGAGATGAAGTTGTCCAGCTGCGAGATCGTGTGCGCGTCGTTGACGTAATTGACCGGAGCCGACACACACTCGGGGTTATTGTCAAGGTAGTCATAGAGCTTCTTGCTGCCCACGGCAAAGGAGTAGACCTGCTTGCCACGGTCAATGGCCTTGCGGTTGCCCGTAATCTTGCCCGCTATGGCGAGGTCAACAAAGGAGTCGACGTACATCTCGGTATGCACGCCAAGGTTAGTGAGATCGCTCTGGGCGATGCCCGTACCGATGGTGGTGGGCATGGAGCCAATACCAAGCTGCAGGCACGCGCCATCCGGGATCATCGGAACGACAAGCTTGGTGACAGCCTCGTCGACCTCGGTGGGCGCACCCCCGCTACCAAGGGTGCTCATCGGTGGGTTCTTGCCCTCGATGATCATGTCCACACGGGTAACGCTGATGTGTGACTCAGGACCCCCAAAGCAGCGGGGGACGCGCTCGTTGACCTCAACGATGATGACATCCGCCACGTCACACGCGGCCATGAGGTGGCTCGAGCACAGGCCAAAGCCAAAATTGCCTGCCTCGTCCATCGGGGACACCTGCATACACGCCACATTGACCTTCGCGGTACCATCACGGTAATAGCGCGGGAGTTCCGAGTAACGGATGGGAGAATAGAAACCAAACCCCTGCTGACAGGCGCGCCGCTCGATGCCGCCCATGTGCCAGCTGTTCCAGCTCATGTGCTCCTCGGGATGCTCGATCTTGAACAGCTCGGGCTCACGAAGGAGTATGCCACCCCTAAAGTTGACGTCATGCAGATCCACAAGACGCTTCGCGAGGGCCGCGTCAAACTCCACCGGCGTGAGCGGACTCCAACCACAGTCAACCCAATCGCCACTCTTCACGACCTCGGCAGCCTTTTCAGCTGTAGTGAGTTTAGATTGATAGATCTCGCTAAAGTCCACCTGAAACCACGCTCCCCTCTCGTATTGTAATAAAAGTATATCAAAAGATGCCATGGGCCATGGCAATTTGTCGCGAGAGAAGCATTTCTATAAATTGCATCTTTACCTGTGTATTTGTTGAATTCGAACGGTAGCGCCAGCCCCCTAAAGAGTGGGTGGACCAATGCCGAGAGGCGCGTGGGCACCTCCCCTTGGCCAGTCCCTTGAAGGGTGGATGGACGGCCACGTTCGTAAGGAAGCTTTGCGCCTCTCCCCATCTCCCAAGCCTATGCCACAGCTGTCGCCCAACCGCCTCACGATCCACGACTTGAGGACCCAAACCGATTGCCCAGCAGTCCTTTTAGGTATTTTGCCATGGATGCAGTCAGGCTGTGAGCCCGTACGAGGGAGTCCTCTCCAACGTAGGGCCTCATCGCCCTCAGTGTCCTCTTGTTATCGCGTGTCGAGAAGGAGAATTCACCATCGTGCCTCGTCGTGACCGTGAAGCGCGGCAGATAGCGTCCCCCAAACATAACGGGCGCAGAGACGTGATCTACCTCACCCCAGGGAATCTGTATAAAATCACTCTTGTTGGTATCATTTCGATACTCAATACCTGCATTTCCGATCGTAAGGATGCCATATGAGGCAATCCCAAGAAACGAGGTCGATTTAATCTGGAGGTCGACAGATGCGTTGAGAGGTTGCACATCCTTGCGCCTGCCGTGCATGCCTTGACGCTTGTCGGACCCGATGTGAAACAGGGCCATAGCCTTAGTACTCCTCCTCAGATGGACACAAGCATGTAACCCTCAGCACAACATAGCCCCCAGTCCACGCGTGCGCGGCTACCGCCAAAACCACGGGAGTCGCGCTATGGGAAGAGGACAGCACCCAGGCTAGCTTAGGAACACACAAAACAAGGACACAGGCCAACAGCCTGTCCGGACTCCTCTTGTCGATCGTTGCGGGAAGACTGAAAACTCGACTGCAAACTCCCGTCTTGACCGTTTGGGAGACCTTGGCTATGCTCTGCCCCCCCAAGACCACCCGTCCCGCTAGACAACATCCCCAGGAACTACCCTACCTGCTCGCTGCCATGGGGATCCCTTTCACAGCTACCCTCCCGATATTTTCATCGTCCCACAGAGATGGATGCCAAGCTGCGAGCGTCTCGCGAGCGGCCACATGGCTCGGCCGGCGGAGAGGACATTCGCCGGCACAGAATGCGGTTTTCCGTGAGGGTCCGTACGCAGAATGCGTCTTTCCGTAGAGTGCGCTTTTCCTCACCTGCGCAAACGTGGCGTCTCCTCACGGAAAAGCGCAGTCTGTTACCTCCACCTCACGGAAAAGCGCACTCTGGGCAGATGGCTCACGGAAAGGCGCAGTCTGGGAGTGTCACCCTCACGCAAAAGCGCACTCTGTGATCCCCAGATCGCGCAGAATGCGCTTTTCCGTCACGTCGCGGCGCCCGGAGGTGTGGGGCAACCCCCCGCCAGTCTGCGGGGCACTATGGAGAATGGCTCAACTGGGCAAATGCGCTCGAGCAACCCCCCGCCAGGCTGCGGGGCGGGTTGCACGAATGTCCGCAGATCTCGGTTCGGAGTCTGGCCTCACGGAAAGGTGCACTCTGCCCGACCGGTGGGGTTCAGAATGCGCTTTTCCGTCACGACGCGACCGCAGAATGCGCTTTTCCGTGAGGGTCCATGCACAGAATGCGCTTTTCCGTAGAATGCACTTTTTCTCACCTGCGCAAACGTGGCATCGCCTCACGGAAAAGCGCAGTCTGTGACGATGGCTCACGAAAAAGCGCATTCTGCAACCGTGGTGTTACCAAAAAGCGCACTTTGCGACACCCCCCTCGAGGTGCGATCACGCAGGGTGCGCCTTTTCGTGAGGAATGGAGACACCCACCCGAGGCACACTCAGCGCCTGTTGACTTCTCAAACGCACAAAGCAGGTCATCCCAGCCCACACTGCCACTTGATCCTGAACGTTCCCGTCCTGCACGTTCACCGTCGAGTGGCAGTGTAAGCTGCACTGCCACTCGGCCTTGAACGTTCCGCTGCGGTACGATTGACGCCGAGTGGCAGTGTACGACTCACTGCCACTCGGCCCTGAACGTTTCCGTCCTGCGCGTTCACCGTCGAGTGGCAGTGTGAGGCGCACCGCAAGCGGTGTGAGACGCACTGCAAGGCGTCTTTAGTCCATCAGTCCTTGTGAGAGCAGGACACCTCGGACCGAGAAAAGGAACCTCCTGGCTAGATGTGCTTCTCATCCGGATGGCCTGTAACTAGGATAGTGAGTAGCAACACCCTACACATGCGACGGCTACAAGAAAGGACTGGATATGGGTGACAATCCACTTGGCAGAACTGGCGCGCTGAGTCCCGAAGTGGACCTCATACGTATCGAGCCCGTCTTCCACGAGAAGATCTGGGGAGGGCGCAAGCTCGAGACGGAATTTGGCTACACCATACCCGACGGGCCCATCGGAGAGTGCTGGGCCATATCTGCCCATCCTGCCGGAGACTGCCACGTGAGGAACGGCGCATACGCGGGGATGCTTCTCTCTAGCCTGTGGACGGAGCACCACGAGCTCTTTGGCGCGGCAGAGGGAGACCGATTCCCGCTTCTCATTAAGTTCCTTGACGCTGCAAAGGACCTTTCCATTCAGGTCCACCCAGACGATGCCTACGCCGCCGAGCATGAGGGGGGCTCCCTCGGCAAGTGCGAGTGCTGGTACGTGCTGCACGCGGATCCCAACGCAACGATTGTGGTCGGGCAGCGTGCGAAGTCACCCGAGGAGTTTACCCGCCTCGTGGAGGAAGGCAGGTGGAGCGAGCTTTTGAACGAGGTTCCCGTCCATGCGGGAGACTTCTTTCAGATAGCTCCCGGCACCGTCCATGCCATCAAGGGCGGCACGATGGTCCTCGAGACGCAACAGTCCTCTGATATCACCTATCGCGTCTACGACTACGACCGCGTGCAGGCAGACGGCACCAAACGTGAGCTGCACCTGCAGAAGAGCCTCGATGTCATCGACTTCGGGGCCAAGCCAATAACGTCCGGCAGGGTTAGCGCCCCCACCACAAACGGTATCACGCAGCTCGTATGCTGCCCGCGCTACACAGTATGGCACGTGCGCGCGACCGGGACAGCGACGCTTTCCTCACCCAAGACCTTCTACTGCGCAAGCGTGATCGAGGGTACGGGCAGAGCATCTGGTCACGAGCTGAGGAAGGGTGACCACTTCATCGTGCCCGCAGGATACGGGACGCTTCGCTTGGAGGGCGACATGCAGCTTATCGTCTCGACCGTACCTGCAAACGATCAGGCCGCATAGCGACTCGGCCGCAGGCGACAAGCGCGCGTTTAACGACGCCCAGAGAAAGACACAGGCGGGTGCCTCGCCGACTGCGAGGTACCCGCCTTCTTCGTACGCTGTGGACCAACCCTCACGTGGGTACCCGCAGCTGCCGGACACCCACTGATAGTTGCCTACACCTACATGAACTGCAGGACGCGACCGATGATACCCACCGCGAAGAGCGCGAGGATGATGGCTATCGGGGAGACCTTCTTCTTGAGCAGCCAGCAGCAGAGCAGTGTCAGCCCTACGGCGGCAATGCCGGGGATCAGCTGGTCAAGGTTCTGCTGAAGCGTGGTGACCTTCTCGGCACCCAAGCCGTTGGCGCCAAGGGACGAGTATTGGGTCAGGGCCTCCTTGATGCCCTCAGCACCTGAGGGAAGCTTATCCCAGTCGATATAGGCACCTTCCTGCTGCGGGATCCGCGCGACAACAGGCGTGAAGGAGATAGAGACCCAGCGCTCGACGAGGGCGCCAATGATGAACATACCCAAGATCGAGGCACCCTCGGTGATCTTGCCGAGCAGGCCACCCGAGAGGTCTTTGGTGATCGAGGTGCCGACACTGTAGCCAAACTCCTGTGTATACCACAGGAAGGCAATGCGGATGATGTTCCAGAGCACGAAAAACAGGATGGGGCCGATGATGGAGCCGCTAAGCGCGAGGGACGCGCCAAGTGCGCCGAGGATCGGGCGGACGGTGAACCAGAAGACGGGGTCGCCGACACCGGCAAGAGGACCCATCATGCCCACCTTGACGCCCTGGATGGCCACATCATCGATCGGTGCCCCGTTCGCGCGCTCCTCCTCCATCGCCAGCGTGACGCCGATGACGGGGGCAGAGACATAGGGGTGCGTGTTGTAGAACTCAAGGTGACGATTGAGGGCTGCCTTCTGGTCCTCAGGATCCTTATAGAGCGCCTTGATGGCCGGAATCATCGAGTAGCACCAGCCACCGTTCTGCATGCGCTCGTAGTTCCAGGAGCCCTGCAGATACTGGTGGCGATTGCAAACGGCCCTACGAACTTTCTTGGATAGTTTGATCTTGTCTGCCATGGTATTCACACTCCCTTACGGCCTAGTAGCTGTCCAAAACGTCGCCCAGCGGGTCCCCAGAGCCACCACCGGAGCCACTGCCACTCGCTGCGAGCCCCTTGAGGCCAAGATAGATGAGGGCGAGGCAAACGCCGATGACGCCGAGGGCGATGAGCGTGAGCTCCTTGAGGGCAGCGAAGACGAAGCCGAGCGCAAAGAACGGCCAAGTTTCCTTTGTCGCCATCATGTTGATGACCATGGCATAGCCTACGGCGGCAACCATGCCACCGCCGACCGCCATACCACCCGAGAGCCACTCGGGCATCTTACTGAGCGTGCTGCTGACGACATCGGACGGGATGACGCAGAGAGCAGCAGCTGGTATAGCGATGCGCAGACCCTGCAAGCCGATCGCGGCGATCTGCCAACGCTCGATACCGCCCATGTCGTTTCGCTCTGCACAACCGTCCATGGCATGGGCAATGCCCGTAGCGATGGTGCGGCAGATCATCGTGAGGAACAGACCCGCAACGGACAGTGGAACGGCAAGGGCGATGGAAGTGGTGATGGCGTTCTTGGTGGCCTCGGACGATGCCCCACCATTCCCGAGCGCGAGGACCATCAGGATGGAGGACGCTATCGACGCGAGGGCAGCGTCAGGGGCAACGGCGGCGCCGACGTTCGCCCAGCCGAGGGCTATCATCTGCAGAGAGCCGCCGAGGGTGATGCCCTCCACGGGATGTCCGGTGACGATGCCGATAAGGGTGCACGCTACCAGGGGTTGGTGAAACTGCCATTCGTCGAGTATGCCCTCCATGCCTGCGAGAAACGCGACGATGACGATAAGTACTATCGAGACTGGCGACATTGTTCCCTCCTTCTTCTACTTCTGAGCTGCCAGCTCTTCCTTGGCCTTCTTGATCAGGGCATCGAAGTTCTCGGCCTTGTCAGCTGGAACCTTGCGCACGTCAAACGAGACGTTGGCGTCCTTGATCTTCTCGAGCGTATCGAGATCGTTTTGGTCCATGGCAAGGGCCTGGGTAACGACGACCTTGCCCACGGAGTGCGCCATGGATCCGAGGTTGAGCTCCTTGATGGGCACGCCACCCTCGATCGCGCGAAGCGCGTCCTGGGGGGTCTCGAAGAGCAGCAACGCCTTCGTCGCACCAAAGCGGGGATCGTGGGCGACCTCTATGATCTTCGATACGGGAACGACGTGAACCTTGACTCCCGGGGGCGCCGCTTGGATGATCATCGACTTACGAAGCTCATCCTTGGAGACGGCGTCAGAGCACACGATGATGCGATCGGGTCCCGTCATCTTGGTCCAGGTGGTCGCCACCTGACCATGCAACAGGCGCGTGTCGACACGGGCGAGCACGACTTTGATGTGTCCGTCCCCAAGGACCGTGCCCTCAGGTATGGAGCCTGTTGGGACAGCAGCAGGTGCCGCTGCGGCGGCTGCGGGAGCTGCGGGCTGCAGGCTTTCGGGTTTAACCTTGACGCCTCCCTGCGCCTCGGGGTAGACCTCATTGACGACATCGACGGCCGTCTCGGCGCCCATGCGGGCACCGTAGGCGGCAATGAGCATGGGCAGGTTGAGTCCCGTGATGGCGACCCAGTCATCATGCCCCTCCTCATCGATGATGCGCGAGACCTGGTTGAATGGGGTGCCTCCCCAAAGGTCAACCAAAAAGAGCACATGCTCTTGGTCACCAAACGAGCCGATGGCGTCAAGCAGCTTCTTGTGCATGTCATCCGGGCCCATGTCGGGCGTCAGAACGACGGCGGCAACGTCTTCCTGCGCACCAAAGATCATCTGTCCAGACTCTTTGATACCTTCGGCGAACGCACCGTGGCTTGCCAAGATAATTCCGACCATCCAATCTCCTCCTAACGTGTGTAACTCTTGCCGACAGAACCAATTGACCGTCTTGACGCACTGTCCCCGCACTGCATCTTCACGGTTACACCATACGGCTAAAAGTATACGACAATAAAGGAGACTTTCGAAGGACGTTTCCCCGTTGTGCTATCCACCGAGAGTTCAATGCCGCTCAAACGTTACAAAGCAATTGGATTCCCAAGTGTGCTAGCCCACAATTCTCAGCTCATGGGAAGAACGGGTGAGGGGCTCGAAGCCATCCTCGCCGACGACGCCAAAGTCTTCCAGGCGAACGCCGAACCTACCCGGGAGGTAGATGCCGGGCTCTATCGTGACGACCGAACCTTTCGGTACCGGCTTGTCGTAGAGACGCCCAAGACTTGGCTGCTCGTGAATCTCGAGGCCCACGCCGTGACCCAGGCCATGATTGAAGTACTCCCCATAGCCCGCGTCCGTGATGACCTTGACGGCAAGCTCATGGATATCTCTCCCCTTGCAGCCGGGCTTCAAGGCGACGGCACAGGTCTCGTGCGCAAGCCGGACGACATCGTACACCCGCCTCTGTTCCTCGCCCGGCTCCCCCACACAGACCGTACGCGTCATATCGGAGTGGTAGTCCAGGTAACCCGCCCCGTAGTCCATGACGACCATGTCGCCCTCTTGGATGATGTAGCCGCTGGGACGGGCATGGGGGTTGGCACCGTTGGGACCGGCTGCGACGATGGTCTCGAACGAGAGGGCGTCAGCCCCGTTTGCAAGCATGAAGCTCTCGAGCTCAGCCCTCAGCTGCTGCTCGGAAAGACCCGCCCGTATGAATCCACTGATGTGCTCGAAGGCGAGGTCGGTGATGGCCTGTGCCCTCCTCATGAGCCCGATCTCGCTCTCGCTCTTGACGATGCGCAGCCTCACGATGTCCGAGTGCAGACGCGGCAAGAGGCAGGCTGTGCCGCGAGCTGAGCAGGCGCCCTTGAGGTCGTCGAGGAAGGACACGCTCACCGTGTCCTCGATGGCGACGACGCGGGCACGGTCGGACTCGATACGGGCGGCTGCCCACTCGGGGGCAGCTATGGTCTGCATGTCAATCAGCCACAAAGAATCCTCTCCCATTCGCTCCAGGAAGCTGTTGTAATAGCGCGAATCCGTATGCAGCCTAAGACTGTCCTGCGTGACGAAGGCAACATGAGCCGGCTCGTCGTCAAAGCAGCGCACAGCTCCGGTCAGCCAACGCAGGTCAGGGTTATTGCGCAGGATGATAGCGTCATAGCCGCGCTCGGCCATGAGGTCGCGAACGCGCTGCACGCGCCTGGCAAGTTCCTGCTGATCGTTCATGAGCGTCCCCTCTCGCCGTATGTCTATATCCAAGTATATGTGTACGAACTGAGAATACAATCCTACGTCAGCGCAGCTCATCCACAGCGAGGCCTAGCCGACCGCCCTCGACGTGCAGAACGCCTTGAGGTGCTCGCCGAGCAGCGTATCCGTCACGTTAGAGAGGCGCACGCAACCCAGGCGCTGTGGCAATGCCATCTGTAGGCGCCTCGTGCGCACGAAACACTCCTCCTTGAAGACCGCGAGTAGCCTGTCCGCATCAAGGTCAGCTTCCACTTGAGCAAGGCCAAGGCGATCGAGCAACTCATCTTGGGTAAAGACGTCATCGACGGGGAGCGTTCCCTCTCCCGCCGCGATACGCGCGGAGAAGCGCATACCCTCAGCAAGCAGCGTCGAGCCTGCGGCATCAAAGAGCTGCGAGATGGCGCGCGGCAGCTCACTGGCATAGCGCAGGGACTGCCGCACAGCAAGCGCGGTAGACGAGACGAGGCGTCCCCTCGTCTTGAGCGTATCGACGACCTGCTCCTCGAGCGCCAGGACGTCGCCCTCGACGATGTCGAGACTCCGATCCCAAAGACGCGAGAAGCTCTGCTCGGAGTCCGCCATAGCGGTTACGACCATGAGGGCGAGAGCCTCCCTTACCCGCTCGTCCCTAAGGGCAAGCTCTATGTGATCAAAATCGACCAAAAGGTAGTGACACCACGGCCTCACCTCGAGCATCTGTGCGTGACCGGCCGCATCAAGACCCCTCGGCGTCGGCACAGCCTCAATGGCGCAAACAAGGTCTGTTGCCACACCCGCAAGCGGTGTGCCCGCGCACCAGCTTCCACACACAGCGGACAGAAGCGAGAGCAAATCGCAATCGCCCACCGCGACCACGAGGTCATCGGCCGTAATGCCCGCCTGAGCGAGGGAGTCAACAAGCTGCGTGGCCCTACTGGGACTGCGCATCTCTCCTGTTTCGCTCAGCGTGATACCGGCCACCTCAAAGCCCTCCGAGCTGAGCTCCCTGCGCGTCAGCTCGACGAGTTCCTCATCTGTGGTAGCTGTCACGAGGGCGGCACGACGGGGTCTCCCGACGGCGGCCCTGAAGAGGGAGCCCGCCTCACCGAGGATGACCCCATGGCCGAGGCGGGCATCGCAGGCTCCCCCCGAGACCGAAACCCACTGCCTCACCGCCTTGAGTCCCTCGCTCACAGCAGCCCCTCCTCCCACAAGAGCGCACCCGCCATCGAGCAAACTTGGTCGAACGTCTTGTTCCTAATGTCAAGGGTGAGGTCAGCCTCACGTTGATAGAGCGGGTAGCGGTATCGATAGAGCTCACCCGCATCCTTCGCACAGCGAAAGTCGGGTCGCAGCTCTGGATGGCGAATCTGCCTCAGCGAGTCCTCGAGGTCGCCGTCGAGAAAAACGATCGTACCCATCTGATGCATGAGCCTGCAGGACTCCCTGCCCTCGACGATACCACCTCCGCAGCTCACCAGAAGCGACTTGCGCTCGGCCAGGCCCCGCAACACCGCCGCCTCGTCCCTGCGAAAGCAGTCCTGCCCATCCTCGGCAAAGATGTCACAGACGCTCTTGCCACGCGCCCTCTCCACAAGACGGTCGGTATCAACGAAGCTGCGCCTGAAGAGCGCGCCGAGGTTACGGGCCAAGGTAGACTTGCCCGCTCCGAGAAACCCGATAAAGAAGATGTGGTCGCAACCCTCGTGAACCACATACCCTTGTTCCTGCCCATTCATATATCATGCTCCAACGCTCTCATTACCCGAGAGCGATTCTAGCATCGCAGGGCTTCTGCGCAAGGGAAGTATCTCGCCTTCGTCACTCGCCCTCAAAGATCTTGCCGCTCAGAAGCATCGATTCGAAGACGCGCAGGATGTGCGTATACCACAGGTCGCTCGTCGACTGCGGCCTCACGAGGATGGTGCGAACGCCAGCAAGATTGCCGGCAGCGATGTCGGTGTAGAGCTGGTCACCGATGAGGACGGCTTCCTCTGGTCCCACACCCATCTTGTCCAAGGCACAGCGTACTGCAAATGGAAAGGGCTTCATCGCATGGTGGATGACCTCACTCTTAAGCTCACGAGCCGACCTGATGACTTCACTTGAATGGAAGTTGTTCGAGACCATACAGGTCCTGAGTCCTGCGGCATGAGCACGATCGAACCACTCGAGAACCGCTCCCGGCGCCCGCTTTGTGCTCCTCGGTACGCAAGTGTTGTCCCTGTCAAAAAGAACGCAGCTGATGCCCATCCTCTTGAGCTCATCCACATCCACGAGATCGATGGAGGCAATGTAGCGCCCAGCGGTAAAGATGCCCATCTTATCGCGTCCTAGTCGTCCTGAGATGGCTCAGAGCCCCCCTGGGCGTCACCTGGACCTGATGACGCATCCTTGTCTTGGCCGATTTGATCCTGCGCGTTTTGATGCTTGCCTTGGGCGCTCTGGATGGCTTGCTCATGCTGCTCATAGGTTTCGGAGAACACGTGCTCATCCTCGGTGATCCAGAAGAAGAAGTAGTTCGTGTCCGCAGGGTCCATGGCCGCCCTGATAGACTCCATACTGGGAGTGCAGATGGGAGTCGGCGGAAGCCCCATGTGGAGGTAGGTGTTGTAGGGACTGTCCACCTTGAGGTCGGCAGCGGTGACCTCTCCGCCCGTCACGTAACCCATCGTTGCGTCGCTCTGCAATGCCATCCCCGTCTTCAGACGGTTGTACATGACCGACGAGATCTTGTAGCGATCATCGTCGTCTAAGGCCTCCTTCTCTATGATAGAGGCAAGTTTGAGGATGTCGTAATCACTCATCGTGACGTTATATTTTTGCTGTATGAAAGTCTCCGCTGATCCCATGTCCAATTTCCTGAATTCGACTTGATGCTGATCAAGCATCGCACGGATCACGCCATCCGCAGAGACCTCCTTGCCCCCAAAGTCATAGGTCTTGGGAAAGAGGAAGCCCTCAAGCGAGTCATCTGCGACGTCGGCGAGAAACGGATAGTCACCCGCATAGTCCGACGCCTTTGCCTGCGCAAGGAAGTCATCCTTCGGTATACCCAGAGCGTCTTGGGCGGTAGCAGCCACCCTCGTGACAGTGAGCCCCTCGGCGATCGTGAGCCTCTCGGACGAGGAGTTGGGACCCGCCACGAGCTGTCTCACGATATCGTTGAGGTCAGAGCCGGCAATGAAGTCGTAGTTTCCACTCTTCATGCTCGTGCTCGCGTTCTGGTCCTTGACCACCCTCTTGAAGTCAGCGGTGCTGGTGATGACACCCCCATCCACGAGGATCTGGGCGATGTCTGCGGTGCCTGCACCCGAGGGGATGGTGACTGTAACGACCTCACCGGGGTTGGCGACGGTCGTTGGTCTATCCATATGTGCAAACAGCCGAGAGACACCTGCGATGGCACCGGCGATGACCACGACGGCCACAACCGCGACGATGAGAATGATGCGCCTGTCCACGCTTTTTCGAGGACCCCAAAAGCCGCCCTCACCCCTGTGCACGATCCTTCGCGTAAGCCCGGCAATCCTCGGCTTGTTTGGCTCACGGGCGCTTGTCGAGGGCTGCCCGCTCCCTCCCCTCGGACGGGGCCGTACCGCCCACAGTGAGTCACCTTGGTTCGATGGCCGCACAGCCCGGCTCGTACCGCCTTGGGTCAAGACACCACCTGTGTTGGATCGTGACGAAGCAGAACTTTTCTGCCGCTTTTTTTCAGCCATCAGAGCCACCTTTACCATCATGCATATCAAGCCATGTCTGCAAGAACAGGGAGGCAGCAACCATATCCACCCTGCCACGCATGCTCTTCTCGCTGTAACCTTCTTGTCTTAGGATACGCTTGGCCTCCGCAGAGCTCAGGCGCTCATCGACAAATTCCAGAGGAAGGCCGCAAGCTTGAGCGATCGTGCGAGCTTGCCCCATGACTCTCCTTGACTGGGGACCGTCCGTCCCAGAGAGCGTCTTAGGACAGCCGCATACGAGCAACTCGGGTTCGTAGTCCTCAAGAATGCGCCTGAAGCTTTTGGCCTGGCCGAGCACCTCGGACGCGGATAGGACCCGCAACGGGCACGCGATGGTACCCGACGCGTCGGTCGCGGCGATGCCGATACGCACCTCCCCGATGTCTAGGGCAAGCACCCTCATGCGCTGGGCACGCGCACGCCAGCTTAGGCGGCAAGCAGGGACTTGGCCTGCGCAAGTGCCCTGTCTATGCCCGTGGGATCAGACCCGCCTGCCTGAGCCATCCCGGCCTTGCCGCCACCTCTTCCCCCAACCGTACCTGCCAGCTTTTTGATGATGTTGCCGGCATGGAAGCCCGCATCAACGGCCGCCGCGGTTCCAGCAGCGAGAAGGGCAACCCGTCCATCGGGTGTCGTCGAGGCCACGACGCAGGCGACGGCACCTCCTCCCATGGAGTCGCGGATACTGTCCCAGACGCCTCTGAGCTCCTTGCCCGTGGGACCCTCGAGCCTCAAAAAGACACAGCGGTAGCCCTCAAGCTGGACCGCAGCTTCTGCCAGCGAGGAGAGCTGGCCTGCCGACGCACCGAGAGTGGCCTCAGAGAGCTGCCTCTTTGCGTCGCGAAGCTCCCGCTCCAGGGACTCAACACGCGCGAGGGCGTCGATGGGACGGCTCTTGAGCACGGCTGCCACCCGATCGAGCTGCTGCAGGCGCTCATCCACGTACTTGATCGCGCCGACGGAGGTCACGGCCTCAAGGCGACGAGCGTTCGAGCCGACCGATCCTTCCGAGACGATCTTGAAGAGGCCAAGCTCAGCGGTGTTTCTCGCGTGCGTGCCTCCGCAAAGCTCGCGGGAAAAGGGCGTATCGCCCTTGCCGGTGGAGACGACACGCACGACATCTCCGTACTTTTCGCCAAAGAGCGCTACCGCGCCAGAGGCCTTGGCCTCCTCTATGCCCATCACCCGCGTCACCATGGGCTCGGCAGCAAAGATCTCTGCGTTGACCATATCCTCGACACGTCCAAGCTCGTCGGGGGTCATGGCCTCGAAGTGCGTGAAGTCGAAGCGCAGGCGATCTGGCGCCACGAGCGAGCCAGCCTGGCTCACATGATCGCCGAGAACCTCCTTGAGCGCCGCGTCCAAAAGGTGCGTAGCCGTATGGTTCCTGCGTATGAGCTCGCGCCGATCGTGGTCCACGACCGTATCGACCGTATCGCCTACTTCCAGCTCACCTGACACCACATTGGCTATGTGTGACACAAGCCCACCCTCATGATGCTTCGTATCGGTCACGACAAGCTCCGTAGCCTCGCCGACGAGCCTGCCGGTATCGCCTACCTGACCACCCATCTCGCCATAGAAGCTCGTCCTATCGAGGATGACCTCAACGCTCTCACCCGCCGCCACATGAGTGATCTCTCTGCCGTCCGTATCCACCATGGCGAGCACCTTGGCGCTACGGCAGATATCCGAGTCGTAGCCCTCGAAGAGCGTCTCGGGAAGCTTGTCCGAAAGGCCCACCCAGACGCTCGCAGCCTTACCCCACGCGTCCCTGTTCGCGCTCGCCCGAGCACGCTCTCGCTGCGCCGCCATCTCGCGGTCAAAGGTCTCCATGTCGACACCGTGTCCTGCACCCTCGCAGATCTCGCGCGTGAGGTCGATCGGAAAGCCATAGGTATCATGTAGCTTGAAGGCAAGCTCACCAGGCAGGTCAGCACCCGCAGCAAGTTTCGTGAGCTCAGACCCTAGGCTTGCCTCGCCCGCGTCGAGCGTCGCGCCAAAGCGCTCCTCCTCGGCCAAGATGATGCCATCTATCAGAGATTGGTTATCCGTCAGCTCGGGATAGACGTCGGCCATGAGGCGTATGACCTCATGACTGTAGCGGGCGAGGAAGCTACCTCGAATGCCCATGAGCCTGCCGTGATAGACCGCACGACGCAGCAGACGGCGCAGGACGTAGCCACGACCCTCATTGGAGGGCAGGATGCCGTCAGCGATCATGAAGGTCACGGCACGGGAGTGATCAGCTAGGATGCGCAGGCTCCTATCGGTGGCCACGTTCTGGTGGTAGCGCAGCTTGGCGAGGGCCTCCCCCACGCCGATCAGGTCCCGCAACACATCACCATCGTAGTTCGATCCCTTGTGCTGCATGATCGCGGCGATGCGCTCGAGGCCCATGCCCGTGTCGATGTTGCGGTGCGGCAGCTCCGGCATCGAACCGTCCTCCTGGCGGTCATACTGCGTGAAAACGAGGTTCCAGAACTCAAGGTATCGATCGCCGTCATCGCCCGGCTTCACACCCGCAAACTCAGGTCCCTGATCGAAGTAAATCTCGGAGCAAGGACCACAGGGACCCGTGGGGCCTGCTGCCCAGAAGTTGTCCTCGACACCCAGGCGAGAGATATGATCGGGACTCACGCCCTGAGCCTCCCAGAGCTCGGCCGCCTCATCATCATCCTCGAAGACCGTCATGTAGAGGCGATCCTTTGGAAGCCCCAGATGCCTGGCGTCCGTGATGAACTCGAAGGCCCAGGCGATGGCATCGGCCTTGGTGTAGCCGCCGAAGGAGAAGTTGCCGAGCATCTCAAAGAAGGAGAGGTGACTGGAGTCACCGATGTTCTCGATGTCGTTGGTACGCAGGCACTTCTGACAGGAGCAGGCACCGATCTCCCTCATGGTCTTAAGACCCTGGTAGTACTCCTTGAACTGGTTCATTCCGGCATTCGTCAAGAGCAGTGAGGGGTCCTCGGGGATCAACGAAGACGAAGGATAGAGCGCGCAACCCTTGCTCGCAAAGAATCTCAGGAAGTCACCACGGATATCCGCAGTCGTCATTGTCTTGTAGTCGTCACCGCTCATATCGCTCCTCATGTCATACCCAGCAGGACCATCACATGACAGTCACCGCCCAAGCGCTCAGGTCCAGCCGACAATGATACGCGCAAACGTGCCTCTCTTCTCAAGACGACCTGTCAATGCGTTAGCTTCGTGAAGCCGCATGTGTACAACGTGAAATGTTCGTCTTGGCAGATGGCCCTGAGCACCCGCCCCACGCGGAGCTACATGCCCCTTCCCTCCGGGTCTATCTTCTCCTGGAGCTTCCTCAAGGTCCTCCGCAGCAGCCGCGAAACCTGCACCTGCGAGATACCAAGCTTCTTTGCGATCTCGACCTGCGTGAGCCCCTCGATAAAACGCATGCAGATGATCTCCTGCTCGCGGGGGGAGAAGTCGCGAATGGCCTCCTCTATAGCCAAGCGGTCATCCGACAGTGCCAGCTCTTCGTCCTCCGAGACGTAGCGATCGATAACCGACGGCGCATCGTCCTCACCGGACGGACCACCTTCAAGCGGCACCGAGCTATAGGCACTCGACGACTCCATGGCCTCGAGCACCTCGTCCACGGTAGTGTTGAGCGCAGTTGCCACCTCCTCGACAGAGGGTTCCCGTTGCAGCCCTTTTGTGAGCTCCTCCTTGGTTTGGTTAACCTTACTCGAAAGCTCCTGCAAGCGCCGTGGGACGCGAACCGACCAGCCCTTGTCGCGAAAGTGGCGACGTATCTCGCCGAGGATGGTGGGCGTCGCGAAGGTCGTAAACTCAAGCCCACGCGTCGGGTCGAAGCGATCCACCGCCTTGATGAGCCCAATGGTACCCACCTGGATGAGGTCATCGAGGGGCTCTCCCCTGCTCTTGAACTTGGAGGCGAGAAAGCGCACGAGGTTGAGGTGGCTCATCACGAGCTGCTCGCGCGCGTCATCATCACCCTCCTCCTTATAGCGACGGAAGAGTTCGCGGGTCCTGTCCTTATCCCACGCGAGCTTGCCTTTGGGGACCCGTCGCGAGAGCCGACGCCGCGACGCCGGGATCGGCTCTGTCCTCTCGTCTACCCTAGGCATTGACACCGTCCGATTCCATCATTCGCTTGACCACATGAAGCGTATTGTCATCCGTCACGGTAAAGTCGTCGCAGATGGCGGAGAGCAGCAGCTCGACGAGACTGAGGTCAACACCTGCGGCCTCTATCTGCTCGTCATGGACATCACCGAGCGAGAAGTCTATGGATACCGATCCGTCACCAAGTGCGAATGTCATGTCACAGGCAGCAGGCTTAGTAGCACAGCTGTAGACGAATCCCTCCTCGGCAACCATGCGTACGTCCTCGACGTCATCGATGCCCATGCCGCTGACGACGGCCAAGCTCGAGGCCATCATGCGGACGGACCTGGCGTAACGTGCCTCAGCGGGGACGCAGAGGCGAACGACCGAATCTTGCATGAACGTACTCCTTACTCTGCTGTGTCCTCGCCGCTGGCATGATTTGCGGTAGCTGTGCCTTCGCCTGCGGAAGTCTCACCATAGGTGATGTAGCCCGAGTCCTTGGCTGTCTTGGACGCCTGCGACTTTGCCTGACCAGACGCCTCGCCCAGCGCAGGAACCCCCTCGGCTGTTCCTCTTATGCGAGACGCTTCGGGGGCAGCCTTGCTCTTAATGCGGTCGATGACCCCGTTCACGCTTGAGGCAGCGTTGTTGGCAACGTGCCCCACGGCAAGACTGACGCCTGCGGCGGTACCCGACACCTCAGAGACGTCTCCCAGTATGTCATTTACCTTGTCGAGGCCAATCGTCACCTCATCCATCAGGACATTGGCGCGCGTGAGAAGGGGATCCACACGCTTGGCAGAGGGCTGCAGATCATCCAGCACCCCGTCAAGCTTAGAGATAACGGGTTGCGTCTGCTCGAACGTCTCGTTCGCAGAGCGCGTAAGTTGGATTACAGAGCTGCGAGTCCTGCGGGCAGTGAGGGCGAGCTCAACGAGCACCCAGATTCCCGCAGCGATCAGAACGAGTAACAGGATGCTCATAGGATCGACTTGCATGGCCACGCCTTTCTCTTCTCGTCTCTGTCTGCGCGGGGCAATCCTTGGCACAGCTGCGACTCATTTTAGCAGAAGCAGAGTCCCCCGACCGTTGGCGCATCATAGCCGCGCCACCAGTATCTTTGCTTCACCTCTTGTGCATGCCATCGTCATCCTGCGAAGCAGAGAGCTCACCTGAGGGCGACTCCGAACGGTCGCGAGCACTCGCATCGATGCGCCATGCCTCCCAACCACGCGGACCCGGATGATAGAGCGAGCCGCGCTCAAGCCCCTCGGGCAGATAGCGCTGCTCCACCCATCCGGCAGGGTAGTTGTGGGGATAGAGGTAGCTGCCATAGGCCTCTGAGCCAGGGCGGTGCCGATCGCGCAGGTGGCTGGGCACCTCCCGACGAGGACCCTCTCGCACCTCCAAAAGGGCCGCATCGATGCCCGCCTCGGCAGCATTCGACTTAGGCGCAAGCGCCATGTAGATCGCGGCCTGCGCCAGGTTGATGCGGCACTCCGGGTAACCTATGACCTCCGCCGCCCTGAAGGCCGCTGACGCGATGAGCAGGGCCTGGGGGTCGGCGTTGCCGATGTCCTCCGAGGCGAGGATGAGGATGCGCCTGGCGATGAACTTAGGGTCCTCACCCGCATCGATCATACGGGCGAGCCAGTAGAGCGCCGCGTCGGGATCGCTGCCCCGCATGGACTTGATGAACGCCGAGATGATATCGTAGTGCATGTCTGCAGCCTTGTCATAGGCGAGGCCACGGCGTGGGTTTGCCTCGCGCACATGATCGAGTTCGATCGAGACGGGATGCTCTGGTGAGGCGAGGTCCATGTCACCCTCTGGGGCAGCCATCTGGCTCGCCAGCTCGAGCGAGGTGAGGGCAGCACGGGCGTCGCCGCCCGCGAGCGTGATGATCTCGTTCAAGGCCTCGTCTTTGATCGTGAAAGCACCCTTCAGGCCATCCTCATCTGCGAGCGTACGACGCAGGAGCTCGCGCAGGGAGGCGTCGTCCAAAGGCATAAGCTCGATGATGCGCGAGCGGCTGATGAGGGCGGAGTTAACCTCAAAATAGGGGTTCTCGGTCGTAGCGCCGATAAGGATGACGGTGCGGTCCTCGACGGCATGCAGAAGCGCGTCCTGTTGGGAGCGATTGAAGCGATGGATCTCGTCCACGAAGAGGATGGTACGCCGACCCTGCATGAGCAGACGGCTCTTCGCTGCGTCCACCTCGCGACGAAGGTCCTTGACCGTGCCCGTGATGGCTGACACCTCCACGAACTTTGCGTGGGTCGTGTTGGCGATGATATGGGCGAGCGTCGTCTTGCCCGTACCGGCAGGACCGTACAGGATCAGCGAAAAGAGCGTATCGTGCTCGATTGCGCGACGCAGCCACGAACCCTCTCCCACGGCCTGCGCCTGGCCCACGTAGCCATCCAGGGTATGCGGCCTCACGCGAGCGGCCAGAGGCGCGTTCGCCTTGCGTCTGCTTCGCTCGATGTCCGAGAATAACGTGTCCATGGCAGCCATTCTATAGCATGGGCAGTCAGAGCGAGCCAACAGGGAGAGCCCCTTGGGCGCTGCGGCTGCGACGGCAGCATGGCTACAGGACGTCCTGGTGTATCATTGCGTGCATGAAACGCGGCGGGCATGCTGGTTAGCGTCGGGCGCGACCAGCCTACGTGACCCATTCGGTCAGATGCGACGGAGGTATCCCATGAGAGTCGAAGCCATCCAACTCACCCCACTTCAGGAGGGACTCATCTGCTTCATCACGGGGACCATCCTTCTTATAGCCGCACTTTTTGCATGTATCCAGAGTTCAGTGGAATTCTCTTCAGGCTCCACGGTGACAGCCGAGATTGAGCAGATACAGAGAGAGACGACCGGCGACGGCGAGGATCATCATGTGGTCTACGTGCGCTACACCTACGAGGGCGTGACGTACGACCACATACCCCTGTACAGCTACTCCGCGTCCATGCGGGAGGGAGATTCCATTGAGCTACTGATAAATCCCGCTAACCCACGAAGGGTCGACACGACCTGGGGCACGCCCTTCCTCTTCGCCCTCTTCATGATCATTTGCTCCTTCTCCATCGTGCGTGGCCTCCTCTTCATTGTACATGCCAGGCCCCAACGGAAATGAGGGGGCTCACATGGCCACAGGACGTCCTGGTGTACCATTGCGTGCATGAAACGCGGCGGGCAGGCTGGTTAGCGTCGGGCGCGACCAGCCTACGTGACCCATTCGATCAGATGCGACGGGGGTATCCCATGAGAGTCGAAGCCATCCAACTCACCCCGCTTCAGGAGAGAGGGCTCATCTTCCTCATCACGGGGACCATCCTTCTTATAGCCGCACTTTTTGCATGTGTCCAGTGGTCAGCTAACTTCTCTTCAGGCGCCACGGTGACAGCCGAGATCGAGCAGATACGGAGAGAGAGGAGTGCGACCATCGACGACGAGTATCATTATGTGGCCTACGTGCGCTACACCTACGAGGGCGTGACGTACGACCACATACCCCTGTACAACTTCTCCTCGTCCATGCGGGAGGGAGATTCCGTCGAGCTGCTGATAAATCCCGCTAACCCGCGAAGGGTCGACACGAGCTGGTGGGGCATGCCCTTCATCTTCGCCCTCGCCATAATCATGTGCTCCTTCTCCATCGTGCGTGGCCTTCTCTTCATTGTACATGCCAGACCCCAACGGAAATGAGGGGGGCTCATGGTCCATGGCGTGCCGCTGACATGCCAGCCTCGTCGCACGTGCCCTCACAGCTTTGTGCGGGCCCTGTCCTTTCCCACCGCAAGGGCCACGACAAGGAGGGCAGCCGCGAACAGGAGCACGACGCCCACATTGGCAAGGAGGGGCAGCACACGCTCAGGCGTCACGTCCACCATACTGGCAGCGCCCCTTATGGCCTCGGTTGCCCAGAACGCCGGCGTGAAGTGCGCGACGGCCACAAGCTCGTCAGGCAGGTAGCTCATCGAAACCCACGCGCCACCCAAGAAGGACAGCGTCATGCCCAACAGGTTCGTCAGGCCATTGATGGCGTTTTCGGGAATCTCCAGCTGTCCCAAGAGAAAGCCTACGGCCACTGCGAAGAGGGTATAGGCACCGAGCGCCGCAGCGACTATCGAGAGCTGGACGGATGACGTCACGAGCGCGCCGCTCGCAAACGCCAGCACGTTGAGGCCGAAGACCCAGGCCCACGCGATAAGGCCGACGAGCAGGCACAGCGCGAGGAGGGCGACGCTCATGCGCCGGGGGCTCAAAGCAGAGACGAGCCGCCTCGCGCGGACACCATCCTCGTTAAGGCTCGCCATGAGCATGGCGATGCAGGCGACGGGACCCTCGAAGATGGGGTAGGTCGCAAAGGCACAGGACAGGGAGAGTGACTCTGGCAGGGGCGTCGCCTGCTGTCGCACGATGCTCATGCGCACGTTGTCCTTTGCCGCCTCCCGCGCCATGGCAACGATATTCTCCTGGCTTTCGCCCAGCGTGGCCGCCAGCCCATAGAGGTCGTTTGCGTAGCCTTTCGCAGAGATGTCGACGAGCGACCCCGTGCCGGAGCGATATGAGACGTAGGTCTCGAGGTCAGGTGCATCTGCGCCACGAGCGGCAGCAGACATCAGGCCCCCTCCCCACCCCTGGGGGATCACGAGGACGTACGAGCAGCTGTCCTTTGCGACTGCGTCCTGAATCGCGCGTCTGTCATCCGCAAGCTCCTGCGCATCATTGTCTGAGAGCAGCTGTTCCTTGAGGGCAGACGAGAGGGGCGAGGCGTCACGGTCGATGACTGCGACGCGCGCCCTCTCGTGATGCCAGCTACCCACAGTGCTCTCAGCTGACCCGAAGCCGATGAGGACTCCCGTCACCGAAAAGATGACTACGTACGCGAAGAGCATTGCCCTGTGCCTCCACGCGATCGTAAGGCAGGTCCTAAAGCTTGACACGGGCAATCCTCCTCATTCGCAGCAGCGCAAGGACAAAGAAGACCACAGCCATCCCCAGAAGTGCAAGGCAGCTCATGGCAAAGGGTTCGAGCGCGTCGTAGTACAGAAGCGAGAAGAAGGCGTGGGTCATCTGCCACAGGGGGTTTACGTGGCAGGCGAGCGGAAGTCTTGCCTCGATCGTATCGGCAAGGCGCTGGCTTGCCGTGCCGTACAGGCCCGTGAAGAGCGAGAGCAGGGCCACGAGTGCCGAAAGGAGGGAACCTCTGCCCAGGCGGCCGAGCGTCCCGAAGAGCGAGCCTGTGGCGCAGGCGGCAAGCGCACAGACAGCGAGTGCAGCCACGACAAGGGGCCCGCGAGGACCAAAGTCCACACCACAGACCCAGCGCATAAATGCCGCCAAGAGAAGCAGTGACACAAGCTCACAGACCCACGCGCCCACGAGCACACCCAAAAGGACCTTCCACCGTGCGATGCCGGCAAGCGAGACGCGCCCACCCACCGGCGTCGAGCCCGCCTGCGTGCTCTTGACGGCATGGCAGGCAAACACCATGCCCATACCTGCGGCCATACCCAAAAGGGCAAAGTAGTAGCGCACGGACGGGTCGGGTGAGCTCTCCGTCACCTTGAGCTGTCTCGTTTTCACGGCATCGGCGCGAAGGGCAACGCGAGCGCCCCCCTCCGCAGCCGCCTCAGACTCTCTGGCGGCGAGGCGCGCCTGCACACCCCGCGCGTGAAGGTAGCTGTCAAGCACCGCCTCGAGCACCGCCGGCTGCAGCTCACCGTTCATGCGGGAGGCCACGTAAAGCTCGGGTGTGCCGTCTGCATCCACACGCAGGTAGGCGTCAATGGCATTCGAGTTCGCCGCCTCGATTGCCGCGTCCTCGTCCTCAAAGCCCGTGATCGTGGCAATGCGGGGATCCGCGTTCTCCTCGCTTATGGCGTCCATGGTCTTGGAAAGACCGGGGGCAGCCGCGTAGTGGTCATCCTCGACGATGCCAAGGCGTGTGGTGACGTCGGCATAGGCCCCGTTCAGGCCCGAGAACACCGCTATGAAGAGAAGGCAGAGCACCAGCGGAAACAGGAGGGTCCCCCACAGGAGCGCCCTCTCTCGCACAAGCGAGATGATGCAGGTCTTGCAACTGGACAGCATGGCCTCTCCTCACGCCTCGTCGCGAAGCTCGCGCCCGGTGATCTCGAGGAAGACCTCGTTGAGCGTCGGCGGTTCAGAGAGCACGCATCCATAGGAGGCTCCAGCTGCGGTGATGGTCGCAAGGACGTCCGCGAGGTTGTGCCTTCCGGCGAGGCACTCCACATGGAGCACGCCGTCCTCCAGGGTAGCCGCACGCACGTGATCGAGCCGGCGCACGCGCTCCACGAGCTCACCCGGCGCCCCGTCCAGCTCCACCACGACCTTCTCACCAGTGCCTATCAAGGCCTTGAGCTCCTCAACCGTGCCAGAGGCGATCTTGCGTCCGTGGTCCATGATCATGATGAGACTGCAGAGTTCCTCGATCTCCTCCATGTAGTGGGATGTGTAGATGACCGTCGAGCCCGCCTCGTTAAGCCTGCGGATGCCTTCCAAGATGGCATTCCTGCTCTGAGGGTCCACCGCGACCGTGGGCTCGTCCAAGATGATGAGCTCGGGCCTATGAGCGATGCCGCAGGCGATGTTCAGACGGCGGAGGAGGCCTCCCGAAAGCTTCTTGGGCCTGAACCTCTCGAACCTCTCGAGTCCGACAAACGCGATCGCCTCGTCGACCAAGGTTCGACGACGAGCGCGATCGCGCACGTACAGGGCACAGAAGCTGTCGATGTTCTCACGCACCGTGAGCTCCTTGTACACGGCCACCTCCTGAGGCACCACGCCGATGCGACGCTTGAGCCCATAGGACGTCGGCGTCATGCTCTGGCCGAAGACGGAGATGCTGCCGTGGTCATAGCGAAGCAGCTGTAGGATGCAGTTGATGGCAGTGGTCTTGCCTGATCCATTGGGACCAAGGAGGCCAAAGATCTCACCTTGCCTGACGCTCATATCCAGATGGTCTACGGCGCACAGCTCCCCATAGCGCTTCACGAGCTTGTCGACACGCACGACCTCTTCGGCTGCCATACAGATCCCCCTCGTCTCGTTCTTATGCGCCCATTCTCGCAAAGGGTCGACGAATGAGGAAGTGAGCGCCGTCACGACCAGCCCGGCGACAGCCATGACAAATGTCACCCGTCTTGCCGAGACACGAGCCCTGGACTGCCCCTACAATGGTAGACATGGAGAAGACCATGGACAGAAGCTGCATCCTCGCGCTGTGCGTCTGCCTGAGCCTGCTGGGAAAGGCGACAGGCACGGTACCGGTCGCCTGCCTCGTCGTGAGCGTCGGGGTGACCTTTGCCTGCGATCTTACGCAACGGCGACTCAGGCTCGCGACGGAGCGTGCGCTGGTGGTCCTTGGCGTGACACTTGCCCTCGTCCCGGGAGGGATGTACTGCCTGCCTCTGCTTGTCTTCGAGCTCGCGCGCATCGGTAGTCGTGCGATGCGGCTGCCGTGGGCCCTCACCCTTATCGCGGCGGCACTCATGGGGCGAGCGGGCACGCCGACGCTCGTGGCAGCCGTGCTCGCGACGGCGTCTTTCGCCTTCCTGCTTGCAGAGAGGCAGCGACGCCTGGACACCGTCACGGGACAGCTTCATGAGGTCGAGGACAGGCTTTCCGACACGATCATCGACCTGCAGACGAGAAACCACGCTCTCGCAGATACCCGCGAGGCCGAGACGCACGCGGCGACGCTCGCGGAGCGTACCCGCCTGGCCCGCCAGGTTCATGACGGTGTGGGACACAAGCTCACGCGCCTCATCTACCAGGTGGCGGCATACAAGGTGATGCACGGCAACGACGAGGCCATCTTGCAGGAACTCACCGAGATGCAGGCAGGCCTCGACGACGCCCTCGACACCCTGCGTGCGAGCGTGCATGCCCTGGAGGATGCGGGCATGGACCTCTCCTGCGAGCTCAACGGGCTGGTTGCCTCGAGTTCGGTGAGAGACACCCAGGTCGACTGCGCCTTGGACCATGAGCCCACGCCCGCCGAGACGCGCTGCCTCGTGGCGATTGCGCGCGAGGCCGTCACGAACGCAGAGCGCCATGCGCGGGCAACATGGATACTGCTGCGCGTGAGCGAGTTTCCCGCGCTCTGGCAGCTCGTCATCACAAATGACGGGGTTCCTACAGACATCCAAGGGGACATCCCCGCGCTCTTCGAGAGGGGTATGGGCCTTCGCTCGATGGAAGAGCGCGTGAAAGCTCTGGACGGAACGCTGCGTGTGAACTCAGAAAAGGGACGGTTCAGGATCTTTGCCTCCATTCCAAGAGGAGCGTCGGCCGCATGAGAGTCATCATCGTGGACGACGATCCCATCGTCGCAAAGTCACTGAGCCTGATACTCTCGGTAGAGGCCGACATCGAGCCCATTGCCACAGGTACGCGCGGGGACGATGCCATCACGCTCTTTGAGGAGTGCCTGCCCGACGTCCTGCTCATGGACATCCAGATGCCGGGATGCGACGGCCTCTCGGCAGCGGAAGAGATCCTGTCCAGACACCCCGGCGCACGCATCGTTTTCCTCACGACCTTCTCGGACGACGAGTACATCGTACGGGCGCTCAGGCTGGGAACCCGTGGCTACCTCATCAAGCAAGACATCTCGACCATAGCACCCGCGCTCAGATCGGTCATGGCGGGGCAGGTCGTGCTTGAGGGAGAGGTGCTCGAGCGCGCGACGACGCTCGGTGCGAGGCGAGCGGGTACAGGTGACACTCAGGCGCCCGGGCATAACGCTGGGGCACCAAAACATGGTGGCGCGCCACAGCCTGGGACCCTGCCGGTCGAGGGCGCCCTCGCACCCCTCACAGAGCGCGAGCGGGAGGTGGTGCGCGCCGTGGCAGATGGCCTTGACAATCGCGAGATCGCAGACACCCTCTGTCTGAGCGCAGGCACCGTCCGCAACCACATCTCATCCATCCTCGCGAAGCTCGGCCTTAAAAACCGCACGCAGATCGCCGTGTTCTTCTATAGGAACTGCCGCTGAGGGGTACAGTCGTAGCGCCCGACACCCAAGGGCAGACGCGCAGCCATCCAGTGTCGATGGACCTTATGAATGAAGCTTCGTGAGTTCGTGTGGGTGGGTGGTTGTGTCACCGCCCCGGCGACAACGCAAGAGTGTACACAAATTGGCTAGAATGACCTCTCGGTGCCGTTTTGGGGCATTTGTGTACACTGTTGGGCTGTTGCGCTGTTGCGGACAGACGCGAGAACGCAATAGTGTACACAAATCGCCGAAAATGGCCTATCAGTGCCGTTTTGAGGCATTTGTGTACACTGTTGGGCTGTTGTGGACAACCGTGGGGACGCAGGAGTGTACACAGATCGGCCAAAATGGCCTCTCGGTGCCGTTTTGGGGCATTTGTGTACACTGTTGAGTCGCGAGTCGCGATACGAATCGCGACGCGAGCTGCGTCAGGTGGCACGAGCACCTCAACCACCACGGCGTGCCGGCGGCGCCTCCTCGCTGGTCCCTCTCGCTTGGTCGGGAAGACAGGCTCTGAGCGAGTGGCGCCGTTGCTAGGTTGGCATCTTCGCCAAGACGTCAACCCACACGAACCCCCGAAGAACCTTATGAATGACACCACGCGCCACGGATTTGCGAAAGGCTGCCTCAGCGATACGTCGTCTTGACGTTCATCTTACGCACGTGCACCTTGACGTTTGGGTCGAGTGACAAGAACAGCTTCTCAACCGCCGTGAGCAGCATGTTCATGTGGAGCCTGTTCGCATTGTCCTCCCATTGGATGAACCTGAAGTTGTAGGTACAGGTCCTGTGGTCTTGCAGGGTTCGGGTAAGCACCGCCTTCCAGTCCTTGGACCTCGCGATGACAAAGGTCACCCCATCATCCTCAACGAGCTTTGCGCGGCATGAGTCAAAGGGGATGGAGCGCACGGCGGGCGCAACCATGGGGTCACATTGGGAGGCTATGGTGAAGTCCTCAGTGTTTTCCTCGAACCCACTGTCGCGCTCGATCAACTTCCCCTCGCCGATTAGCTTCTTCTTCCGTTTCTCGTCCCAGCGGTATGCCACATACATGAGTACGCCCATAACGGCCAACCCGATGAGAAACGTCTTCGTATCCATGGAACGGGCTGCGAGGGCAGCTGCGAAAAGCCACGCTGTCACATTCATGGTGCATCAATTCCTTTCCCCCGCACGTACGTTGCGGCTCACGATCCCATCCCATCGAAGTAGCCTCGCGTAGGAAAGAGGTCTCGCGCCTCCTCAAAGAGCCGCTCGCAGATGGCCACAAAGTAGTCATCCGTCATGGAACTGATGAAGTCGCACACAGTCTGGTCTACGTCACCCTGCCAGTTATAGCTCCTCCCATAGTGGCCAAGCTGGCGCTCCAACGGAAGGATGTGGTGGGCAAAGATGGCGTCCCGCTCGTCGCCTCTGTGCAGCGCCTCAAGCTCGTGCTCGAAGAGCTTGTCGAAGAGCTCCCCCACCGCGCGGGGCAGGTCCCCATCCACCTCGGCCGAGCCATAGATCTTCTCGTAGTTCTCGCGCTTGGCACGTCTGAGCTCTGCAAAACCCGCCTCGCTCATCTCGATGCGGTCCTTGCCCACGCTGTTCTCGACCACGTCCGCACAGAGCGCCAAGAGCGCCCAGGCGTTGTAGGCCCCACCGAGCCCGTCGTCGAAGCTGTCCTCGCCCACGAGGCCGGCACGTATCGCATCCTGACGATCCTTGCCCACATAGGCAATGATGTCAGAGATGCGCACAACACAGCCCTCGAGCGTCATGGGCCGCAGCTTGTCGATGGCCTCCTCACCGTCCTGCCAGCATGACTCGACCACGCGATCGAAGCTGTCGAAGTCCGAAAGGCCGCTCGTCTCAAAGACCTGCCGTTCGAACTCCCCGTTGTGGCAGATGACACCATCGAGCGTCTGGAGAGAGAGGTTGCGACCATAGAGGACGTCCAGCACGCGCACGCTCTGGACGTTGTGAAAGAACCAGCGCCCGGTGCGGCGGTGATAGGCGTCATTCAAAAAGCGTTCTCCCGCGTGCCCAAAGGGCGTGTGCCCGATGTCGTGACCAAGTGCTATGGCCTCGATGAGGTCGAGGTTAAGACCGAGGGCACGCCCGATATCGCGAGCCACACGGCCAACGAGCTGCTCATGGAGGTTGCGTCGGGTGATATCGTCGTTTGCCGCAAAGGAGAAGACCTGCGTCTTGCCGTTCAGGCGATTGTACGCCGGCGTATGAATGACCTTCTCGCTGTCGCGGACGAAGGCAGGACGCAGAAGCGATGCCTGATCATGGGAGGTATCTCGTCGTATGACCGACGAATCTGCCGTGGCAAAGGGAGAGGTACCACCCGCCGCGCGGATCTTTGCGACGCGTTGTGCCGCAGCGGGTGAGAGTTCGCCAGAAAGCCCCGGCGCTAACCTGTTCGTCAATGTGGTCATTGCGTTTCCTCCATGTAGGCAGCTGAACTCACAGCTAGAGATCCATATCGGCACCCTCGTCATCAGCGCTCAGGTAGCACTGCTCGTTTGCCGACGTAATGCTCATGCCCACTCGTCGCATGAGCGACACCGACGCCCTGTTGTCCGGATAGACCTCTGCCCACGGTGTCCATCCTCTGTCCATGTGCTCACGTATCTTGGCTAAGAGGAGCGCCTGTGCCCAGCCATGGCGCCTGTGCCCATCAAATACCGTCAGCATGCCGATCGAGCCACAGGGATGCTCGCCGACAAAGCCCACGAGCTCGTCGCCCTTAAAGCCACCGAGGATGCCACCCGACTGTAGAAGCGTGTGCAGCTCTCGCTCGCTCGCATAGCCTGTAGGACCATAGGATGCCCATATCGTATCGAAGTAACTTTCGTCGAGCTGTCTCACCTCGCGCTTGACATCCGTCTTGGGAAGCCTTTTGTCCGTAAGGATCGCAAGGCGATAGGGATCAACCCTCATGAGCCCGCAGCACAGCTTGACGTCGCGCACGAGCGCCGGCTCGAGGACGACCACCACGGACGCGTGGACCAGCATCCTGATCACAGAGCGTCCAAGCGTGGCGTCACCCGCCCAGAGCGTCTGGATACCGTCAGGCGTTCGCACGAGCACACAGCCCTCCCTCGCGAACTCGACTTTGCCGATGTCTCGCCGCAGCATCTCGGTAAGCGGGAAGGTACGCCGGGGGGCGTCGCGCAACGTCGCGAGACCACGCGCTCGCAGCTCAGCCGAGCTCGTCTCGCACGAGACTATGACCACGCCGAGACGCTCGGCAATCTGGTGCATACCCTCGGCGTTCGGATGCTCGAAGCCGTCGGCCAGAAGCGAGCGCTTGTGGTCGAGCAGCCATGAGCCCTTCACGAGCCTCATCTGCTTGTGGCGCGCCACCTCCTGGGCGATGAGCCGTTTGACGCCCTTCCAGCAGCTCTTGGGATGAGACGGCCACGCCCCCTCGTCGTGCCAGAGCGGGTCTGCGACGTAGGTCGGGACCTTGGGCCACAGCCGTGAGAGCTCGTCCAGGTACAGTCGGATATCACGTGCGACAAGGGGCCCTTGGCAGGGTTCATAGCGATAGTTGGCCCCCAAGGCCACCACGATGAGGGCCACGTCGGCCTCTGGCCTCAACCCCACAAGCGTCCCCGGTTGAAAGACCTGCCCACCGATCCCCTGGTTCACGAGGTCAAGGTCGAGGTCCCGTGCAAGGAGTGCGGGCCAGCTCTGCCCCGGGTCCCCACAGACAAAGCCCTGCGCTATGGAGTCACCGAGGACGAGCAGTTGCCGACGCATGGGGAGTGCCTCGATCTTCGTACCATTTCCCACGACGGAGCGCAGCGCACAGCCACGCAGACAAGGAAGCCAGATACGCACGCGGTGCGCAGCTCCCAAGCCTGGTAGCTGCGTCACGCCAGCAGCTGGCGATTTCTCGGGGTCGTCCACGCACAGGCTGAGGGTCCTCGTTCCGAGCTGGGGCATGACAGGCATCCGAAGACGACCGTCAACCTCAATGCCAAAGCCATCGTGAGGCAAGGGCGTCGTGTCGCCCACGCTCATCTTCCCGCCCACCCCGGCAGCGACTGGTTTGGACACGTGATCCAACACGGCTCGCGTTCCTGTAGGCTCCGGATCCAGTTGCAGCTCGAGCGCCAGTTCAGAGGAATCCGTCTCGAGCTCGAGCGAGATGCCTGCCGTCACGCGGGCCATGGCCCTGTAGAGCCCCGGGTGCCAGGCACTGACGCTTCCCAAGGCCCTGATCTGCACATCAGAGAACCGCTGCGGCCTCACCCAGCCGCCCCCGCTCTCTTGGATAGCCACACAGCCATGGAGTAGCTCCTGGGCAGGCCGACGAACAAGCGTCGCGGATGCCGTGAGGTCGCCCGGTTGCGGGGCAACGCTCATCCTGCCGTCACCGCCCCGTCGGTCTCCGTGGGTATGACTGCGTCGACTGCGGCTTCCACGGCATCGCGAACGACCCCATATGCCTCGATGAGGTCATCAAGCGACCAGCGCGCATTGGCGGGACTCGTCGACGGCAACACCACACAGCCGATTCCGAGCGTTGGCTCTATGTGTCTGCGATAGAGGCGCGCTGCCGTAGTGCCCGTGCAGAAGATACGACAGATGGGCGCGGCCTCAAGTATGGCCGAGAGATCGTTGGCGACAGGCCGTGTGATCGACGCATCCGAAGCGCCGCGAATCTCGGCGCTTCTCAACACGTCGTGCAGCGCCAGCCGATGTCGGTGCAACAGGCTTCGCCGGGCAGCGTTATCCTGCGGCACAGGCTCGTCCCACAGAGCAGCCATGACCCGCCAGAAGCGATTCTGGGGGTTTGCGTAGTGAAAGCCCCTCGCCCGTGACGCGGGACTCGGCAGCGTACCGAGCAGGAGCACGCGACTCTGCCCGTCAAAGACGGCCGGCAGAGGCGATGTCACGAGTTCCGGTGCCTGACCAACCCTGAGAGCCGCGCTCGCCCGGTCAGACACACTACTCCCCTTCGGCGATTGGCTCGTAGAATTCCTCGCCATCATCGAGCCGCACCATGGAAACCTGCCCGAATCCGGCACCGCCCGCAGCACCCGAATCAATGTCCCAGCGATCGGCAACACCACCGGTCGCCTCACAGGCCCCAACCTTAACCTGACGGCAGAGCCCGTCCTCACCTTGTGGCGAGCGCTCGAGGTAGTTTGCCATGCCTTCCAGATAGGCTGTGGGCGTATGCCCAGCGATCACGATGGGACCAACGCCATTCTCGTCAATGAGCCCCGTCGGCACACTCCAGAACTCCTCCCTGATCCAGAGCAGGTCCTCGGGATCCTGGCTAAGGAGAAGGTCCTTGACGCCTTGGGACGTGAGCTGGTCCTGGGGCAGGGAGCCTGTGGGGCGAATGCCCGCATGCACCATAATATAAAAGCGATCATTCACCTTGGTCACCGCACCAAAAGGCAGGTTAATGACCCAATCGACCAGCTCGATCCTCGTCTGCTCATCCAAGGCCTCAAGGCCGCTCAATGTCGTGTACGATCCGTTGATCTCCCAGTTCATCTTCACCATGGGATCATCTGTAGCCTGAAAGTACGCAACCATAAGGTCCTCATGGTTGCCCATGATGACACGGACATTCTTGAGGTCATGGCAGATCCTAAGCACGCCCACCGGGTCCGGGCCCCTGTCCACCATGTCACCGAGCATGAAGAGGGTGTCCTCGTCTGCAGGAGAGACGCGCTCGAGCAGCCTCTCAAGCGGGACCCTATGGCCATGCACGTCCGAGAACGCATATGTTGCCATGATTGCATCTCCTTCATATCTGTACGAACCAAGAACGTACTGCCCAGCTGCTAGCGTACCATCATCATGTCGTAAGGATAGCAAGCTTTGGACTCGACTGCACGCGCGCGCCATTCATTCTTGCCAACCTCAACACGAGGGACTCACTGCATGGAGGAACGATGGCGGATACGCGCCCTCGTAGCCGAGAGGTACTCGCGACTCACACGGAGCTTCCACGGAGCCATTGACCCCACCACGACAAGACGGCCGCCAGCTCCTGCGGCACGACCGTCTCGGCCAGCACCTTGCACCACATCCACCAGCTCGCTCATCGTGGACTCGAAGCGATCTTTTTTGAGCCGACACTCCCAGACGACAGCCACGGTCCAGCCGCTTGCGAGGAGCTGCGCGCAGCTGCGCTCGTCCCGGATCCGATTACGCGAGAACTTGGCCTCCCAGAACGTGGCATTCGACCGTGGAAGAGGAAGGTCGCAGTAGGGACAGTGATGCCAGAAGCAGCCATTCACAAAGATCGCCGTGCGGCGTCCCGGGTAGCAGATATCGGGCCTTCCCGGAGCCTTCTTCCAGTGCAGGCGATAGCCCCGAAGACCCGCCGCACACAGAGCTGCCCTCACCTTAAGCTCGGGCCTGGTGTCCTTGCTCTTGTTGGCCTGCATGACATGGTGCGTGGCCAAGCTCACCTCACGCGCGGTTGCTCCTTTTGCCCCTGCGGCAGGCGACTCCCCGCGCGCTGCGACGTTCCTTTTGCTCATGCGTCGGCGTCAGCGCCGAGCGTCACGCCGATCGCAGGCACGGGCGGGTCCTCGAGCGCCTCGGGATCCACCAGCTGGCCAGAGAAGTTCAGGTTTCCTGTGAGTCTTTGTGCGCTCTTTTCGTCGAAGTCCTCCGCAAAAAAGCTACCCACTGCGGTAGGTACGCTCGCCCGGGCACGCTCATAGAGGTCCCAGAAACTCTCATGCGACACGGCGGCAGTAAAGGGGTTTACCCATGGCAGGTGCTCCGCGTTTTCGAAGTCAGACCGAGCCTCAGAACGCACTCTGTGCGCCATGGCACGATACTGCGAGTAGCGAGCGTGATCCACCAACCTCTCGATGGGCGCGATCACCCTGCCCTTGATGCCGGCTGGCGTGTAGAGCGCACGCTGCGCGAGCCGAAAAAACTTGACCGCACGCGTGTAGCAGTCTAGGGTCACGGTGCGGCTAAAGCTCCAGAGGTTCATGTAGAAGAAGAGCTTATCGATCACCTTGAGCGTCTCGTCGCTCGCGATGAGCACCTCCCTGAAGGGAAGAAAGTCCTCGATCGTTGTGCCGCTCTTGACGTAGAGCACCATCTCGTCGAGGTCACGCTCTATCTCCGCATGCACCGCTCGCCCATCTGTGCGGTCAAGGCCCTCCACACCTGCGTCGCAGATACCGTACTGCTCAGAGAAGACGAGCGGGTGAACCGCGCTATCGAGCAGGTAGTGGCAGAGGAATCCCGCCGCGTACGCCTTGGCAACAGGCCTCTCCGCCTGCGGGAGCATACTCAGCGCGTCATGTAAAGACGCCAGGAGCGCAGCCGGGCGCTGACGGTGCATGAGGCGTCCCACAACGTCCTGCTCCTTGGCGCGTTGATCAAGCTCAAGGTAGAATAATGGATCAGGCCCTTGGTTACCTAAGAAGAAGGCATCGCGCTCGGACGAGGATAGAAATCCAAGATCGGCAGCGACGCCCTCGTAGGTATCCCTGCCAAAGAACTCATGTGTGAGAATCGCCGGCATACGAACCGTCCTCCCTTGCGTATCTACTTCATACGCCCTCGTTGGACGCGCGCCTTACTGGTCGCGCATACTCCTATGGTCGAGTTTTCGGCCGCTCGATGCAAGAGATATTTTCATCATCCATCTAAGCCTTTGAAGAACCTGCGCCTACAGCCAGATGCTGACTGGTATACGACTTGACCAACCCATGTACAAGAGCTGAAAGGTACACTTGAACAGGTGGGTGTACAGTTGGCGGGCGCAGGCGTGCGTTTGCCGACTCGCACGACCGACTGGACCCAGCAAGACAGACTCACGATGGCACGGCGTGACCGGGCGCATCAGGCCATCGTGATAAGAATGAGGAGCTGTATGTGAGAGAGCCTGACGAGAAAGACCGAGCGCTTGCGGCCCTCCGCGAAGCTATCTCAACGCGTGAGCCCAGTCTCGTGAGGCATGGTCTGGATGTTCTCGCGAAGGCAGGCGACGGGCGGTCGACAAGTAAGGTCACGCCTCTTGAGGCCGTGGACCTCCTCGAGCGGGCCTGCACGTACGGTCCTCGCGCGAGCGCACAGGCGGTATGGGAGTACTTTCAGGGAAACTTCGTCTACACGGGCTGGGCGCTCGCGCTGGCCTTACGTTGTGCCAATGAGGACGTGGCTCGCTGGCTTCTTGGCTTGGGCGTTGACCTTCTGGGAGCCGTACGCCAACCCAAGGCACTCCGGGCGCTCCTTCCTCACGAAGGCAGCTTCACCCGTTTCGACCTTGTCCGCGAGAGCCCGACGCTCTTTCTCAACAACATGGACCACACGGTCTCCACCGAGGTCTTTGACAACTTCTCTGGAACCGAGCAGATTATAGGCAAACCCTACACAGTCCCTACAAGCCTGCGCGCCAGCTGTGAGCTCGTGGGCACGCTTGCCTCCGAGGGCCTCTTTGATGCCGTCGTCTTCGATGACCTCTTTCGTGCCTGCGTGGTCAAGGCCTGGCATGCGCTGCGCCATGCGCGCGATCGTGATCCAAAGACGGCCCAGACCTGCCTCGCGCTCGCGAAGCACCTGCTCAAGCTACATCGCGAACGGGATCTTGGTGATGGCAACGTCCGTCTCATCATGGGCAACCTCATCGTACCCAAGGCTGACCCGGACATCATGGCCTTCGTCTGCCTCGAGATGCCTGATGTCTTTCTGGGCAGATTGCGGGCGCTCTCGTGGCTGCAGGAGGACACCGAGCTCATCCGTCGCATGGTACCCACTCTTTCGCCCGCGACCGAGCAGGACAACGCGGCACTGTTGCTGGTACTTGCCCGCTCTGGCCTCATGGGGGAGCTCAAGGCCATCGCAAACTGGCCGGACACGTTCACGGCCGCAAACCTGCCCGCAGCCGTGGAGGCAGCGTCTGTGACAGGGCATGCCGAAGTCGCAACTTGGCTCCTTGCGCGACTCGAGGCTGTGCGAGAAGCCGACGGCGCTGTACCCGCCGCAGCCTCGGTTCGTCTTGGCGATGCCACGGCCGCCATTCCTACGCGCAGGCAACCTGGCAAGCCGGCCACGGGAGGCACCGAGCAAGAGGCTCTACCCCCTGCGGGGACAAAGGGCAAAGACGCTCCCAGGCCAGTCTCAGCTGTCCCCACAGACGGCAGTCGCGAGGCTGCAGGGACCGTCGCCCTCGACAGGACTGGGGTCAATCCTGCGGACGCAGCCGAGCGCAGCGCAGACGACGCAGCCCAGCTCGCGATCCAGATCGTTGAGCTCGCGCGCAGCGAGATCGTCTCACAGAACCCCTTTCTTGCGGGCCCGTTCTCCCTTCTCACCCTTGCCCCCACACGTGGCGCCACAAGCGCTCTGGCGGTGGATGGCCAGACGCTCTCTTTCAATGTCGACCAGCTCATACAGGACTTTGTCACAAGACGCGCTGCCCCCGTCCACGACATGGCACACGCGCTCGTGCACTGCCTCTTGCTCCACCCCTTCGTGGGCGCCACGGTAGAACGCGAGACATGGAGCCTCGCCGCAGACGTCGCGGCCGAGAAGGTCGTGTGCGAGCTCTTGGGACCACGTGAGGGCGAGCGAGGCAGGCAGCAACGAGCCGTGTTCGATCGCCTGTGCGGCGAGTTGCACGGCGAGATCACGGCCGAGCGGCTCTATCGCACCCTCGCTGGAGGCGCGTATGACCCCATGAGGGATGAGTGGACCGAGCTGTTCGGCGCTGATGACCACGCTGGCTGGTACCCCTCCGACGGCGAGACCCATCCGGGCGACGTCGGGCACGATCAGCAGGGTACGAACGATGACGCGGGCACAACGGCGCAGTCCTCGCGCACGCAGAGCCATGCCGGATGGGGCGACGATCGCCCCAAGACCTGCGAAAGTGGGCCCTCTGACCACCAGGGCTCCCCTGCCAAGGACGATCGGGCCGTCAACGACAGGGCGAGCGGAGGCGCCACCGACGCTGGCGCAGACACCCCCGCATCGCCAGCGCAGCCCAGCCCTTCTGAGGTTGACGCCCAGAAGGAATCCGACTCCAAGAGGCGCTGGCTGAGGGCAGCGAAGTCCATGCGCACAGACCTCGAGACGCTCTCAAGACGGTATGGCACCAAGGCGCAGAGCTTCGTCAAAATGCTCAACGTCAGTGCCCACGAGCAGATCGACTACCGAGAGTTCCTCAGGCAATTTGCCGTCTCGGGCGAACAGCTTCGGCTCTCTGACAGCGAATTCGACTACATCTTCTATACCTACGGTCTTGAGCTCTACAAGGATACCCCGCTCATAGAGCCTCTGGAATATCGCGACGAGAGGCGCATCCGAGACTTCGCGATCGTCATCGACACCTCGAGCTCCATCACGCCCAAGGTCGTCCAACAGTTCGTGAACACGACCTTTGACGTGCTTACGAGCGAGTCGAGCTTCTTTGAGAGGACCAATATCCACATCATCCAGGCCGATGCCCAGGTGCAGAGCGACACCACAATCAGCTCACTTGCAGAGTTGGACCACTGGAGACGCAACATTAGGCTCCGAGGATTTGGAGGCACGGACTTTAGGCCCGCCTTTCGCCACGTACGCAAGCTCATGGAGGACGGTGAGTTCGATGACCTGCGGGGACTCATCTACTTTACCGATGGCTGGGGCATCTACCCCGAGCGCATGCCACCGTACAAGACCACCTTCGTCTTCTATGACGAGGACCACCGACCGGAGCTCGTCCCCGCCTGGGCTATGCAGATCACCCTGCACCCAGGAAAGTTCGAGAGCATGTCGGTATACTAAAGAAACCTGGAAGGAGTACGCCCCATGAACATAGCTGAGGCGACGGTGCAGATAGAAGGCGCCATCAAGGCCTACCTAGCGCAAGACGAGACCGGACTTGACCTCATCCCTCCCCAGATGCAGAGACCGATCCTCATGATGGGTCCACCCGGCATTGGCAAGACGGCCATCGTGGGCCAGATTGCGGAGCGCATGGGCATAAACTTCGTCTCGTACTCGATCACGCACCACACCCGCCAGAGCGCACTTGGCCTTCCCTTTATCGCTGAGGCCAGCTTCGGCGGCAAAACCTATCGCGTAAGCCGCTACACCATGAGTGAGATCATCGCCACCGTCCATGATGCCATCGAGGACTCACAGGTCCACGAGGGTATTCTCTTCCTGGACGAGGTCAACTGCGCCTCAGAGACGCTTATGCCGTCCATGCTGCAGTTTCTTCAGTACAAGAGCTTCGGGCCGCATCGCCTCCCTACAGGCTGGGTCATCGTCTGCGCGGGCAACCCGCCCGAGTACAACCGAGCCGCCCGCGAGTTTGACCCTGCCATGACAGACCGACTGAAGCGCATTGACATCGAACCGGACCTCGACGCATGGATGGACTATGCCACGACCCAGGCGGTGCATCCCGCCATCACAAGCTACCTTGCCAACAAGCCCAAGAACTTCTACAAGGTGCGGACCGGCGTACATGGGGCACGCATGGTCACAGCCCGCGGCTGGGAGGACCTCTCACGCATGATGCGGGCATGCCGGCACGAAGGGATTGCCGTCAACCAGAACCTGGTCTCTCAGTACCTCCAAGACAGGGAGGTCGCCGAGGACTTCTCGCTCTACCTCGAGCTCTTCTCCAAGTATGAGGACGACTACAAGATACAAGACATCCTTGCGGGTACAGCGAAGGGTGAGATATCCAGACGCGCAAAGGAGGCGTCCTTCGACGAGCGAATAGCCCTCGTGAACCTCCTCCTGAACGCCCTTCTCGATGAGGTCCACGAGCTCGACGGGGCGACACGCGCGCTTCGTGGCGCCCGGAAAACCGTAGACGACATTACGGAACAGGCCAGCCACGAGTGGGCACGCAGACTAGACGAGCGCGCCCAAAAGAGGCGCGAGCACAGCGAAGAGGCACGTGCCAAGGGAACAGCTAGCGAAGCGAGGCTGCGTGAGCTTGTGGGAGAGGCAAGGCTTCTTGACACTTTGCGCCGAACCCTGCTCCAATCGACGGAGCTCGGTGCAAAGGGTTCCAAGGACGCTCGGGCCGTCTGCTCAGAGGTCCTCGACGCGCAGGAGTCTAACCTCGCCACTCACGCAAGCAGGATATCGAGCGAGGTCGAGCGTGTCCTCGACTTCCTAGATGGCTGCTTTGGCGACGGTCAAGAGATGCTCGTCTTCACGACGCACCTCGCCGTCGACCCCGCGTTCATGCGCCTCGCGAGCACGCATGGTGCAGCGTCCTTCACGAGACACAGCCGCGCACTCATGCTTCACGAACGCGGACTCGACCTGCTCGATACGGCCGACAGGCTTGTCGGGCGGGACGCGGGGGCCACAGGCATGGCAAACCGCAAGGAGCCCTCCCGTCCTCCCTCAAAATGAGTGGCTACCACACGGATCCCACACATTCACCTGAAGAGGACAGGAGGGAAAAGCTGAGCGGGCCTCCTATCTCCTACTTCCCAAGGCTTTTGGCCAAGGCATCGGCAAGCTCCTCTATCTGTCCCAGGTTCTCCTCACGCACGGCAGAGCGGATCTTGACCATCGGCTCGAGGATCGTCATGTTGGGCATAAGACCGAGGCGCTTCTGGAGGATGGAGCCCGCCTGCGGGGACCAGCTACCGTTCTCCATGATGGCGGCCGTCCTGTTACGCAGGTTGTGCCGGGACAGTTCCTGCACAAGGTAGTCCATGCTGTCAAAGACCTCCAGGTTATAGGTCGAGGCGGCAAAGACCAGCGTCGAGTACTGGAACGCGCGAGACACCAGTTCGGACGTGTCGGTCTTGGAGCTGTCGTACACACGCACGTCGCGCACGCCCCTCTCGGCAAGCTTCGCCGCGAGGATCTCTGCCGCGTTGGCGGTATTGCCATAGACCGAGCCGTAGTATACGCAAACGGAGTCAAGCTCTGGCGTATAGCTCGCCCACTTCTGGTAGCGATCGACGATCTCGTCGAAGTCCTTGCGCCAGAGGTGCCCATGCAAAGGGCAGATCATCTGTATATCGAGGGACCCCATCTTCTTGAGGACGGCAAGGGTCTGCGGACCGTACTTGCCCACGATGTTCGCGTAGTAGCGCCGCGCCTCAGCGGCATAGTCACAGCGCCACTCGACCTCATCCGCAAAGAGATTGCCGCCGAGCGCGCCAAAGGCACCAAAGGCGTCGGCGGAGAAGAGGGTGCCTGTCAGCTTGTCGAAGGTCATGATAACCTCCGGCCAGTGCACCATCGGGGCGGCCACGAAGCTCAGGCTGTGCTGACCAAGCTCGAGCACGTCTCCCTCCTTGACCTGCAGCTTATGGGGCTCGATGTCAAAGCCATAGAACTGGCCCATGATCTTGAAGCCCTGTGCGCTCGCGACGAGCTTGAGCTTGGGGAAGCGCTCGACAAGATCGGGGATGATGGCGCAGTGGTCAGGCTCCATGTGGTCGATCACCATGTAGTCGAGGTCCCTGCCCGCAAGCACCTGCTCGAGGTTCTCCATGAACCTGTCGCGAACGGCAGAGTCGATACCGTCAACGAGGCAGGTCTTGTCATCCAGAATAACGTAGTTGTTGTAGGCCATACCCTCGGGCACAGGATAGCTGTTTTCAAAAAGCTCGATGCGTCGATCGGACGCGCCGACCCACCATGTGTCCTGACACAGCTGACGAACGTTATGCATATGCGACGCTCCTTTGATCGCGGACCGTGCGGTTACGTCTCTCTCCCCCGCAGGCCTATGTCCCCACAAGACAGGGTGAACCAGGCTTAGAGAGCCATGAAAGAACCCCTAGAACAGCCAAGTCAACTCTACAGCTGGTCGGCCGATTCGACCCGTGTCTTCCTGAGATCATTCTATCCCATGTGGCAGGGCAATGGGATAATCGCGAAGAGCCTCGACAACTGGTCGGCCGATGCCCTTCGCGCCGTTACCTTTCACGGGTAGGTCAGTGGCGCCTTCTCAGGCTGACGCGCCGGACCCGCCCGCAGACCGCACGCCCCCTCCCGTCAGCCAGGGCGTCACGACGAGGCGCCCTGGCTGACGCCGGCTTTGCGAGGCTCGGTTGTGCCACTCGCTGTCGCCGAGTGCGCGATGGTCGTGCCACTCGCTGTCGCCGAGTGGCACGACATTTCCTGACAACTGCGCATATACCGACTTTCGTGCCACACGGTGGCGTCGAGTGCACGATCTGCCTGCCACTCGGCGGCAGCGAGTGGCAGGCGCGGGCGACGACGCAGGAGTGTACACAAATTGGCTAGAATGACCTCTCGGTGCCGTTTTGGGGCATTTGTGTACACTGTTGGGCTGTTGCGCTGTTGTGGACAGATGCGAGGACGCAATAGTGTACACAAATCGCCGAATCTAACAGTCTAGATAACGGGTGATACCCGGGCGGGGTTCCGGCGGTCCCGTGATACCATCGTCTCGCCAACAAAGAAATTGCCTAGGCGCCCACCCGGTTTCTTTGCTTGGCGACAATTCCCGATCGGGTGGGCGCTTGGGCGGACGGGAATCGCCATGCCCAAGAAGAACGCCTGCGCGGCGCGCGTGGCCGCCATGACTGACGACGAGTTCACCGAGCTCGCCGCGGCGGTGGACGAGCGGCGCTGCCGCGACGAGTACGGATTCGGCACCTACGCCGAGGCCGCCGCACTCTACCGACCGGACCCCGCGTGCCCGAGCTGCGGCGCGGCAGAGCCGTCCAGGGACGGCTGGAGCGAGTCGGGGCTGCAGAGGTACCGGTGCGGGAGCTGCGGTACGCGGTTCAACTCGCTCACGGGAACCGTGCTCGAGCACTGCAGGAAAGAGCTTGCGACCTGGGTCGGCTTCGTCAACCTCATGAGGTTCAACGTGCCGCTGGACGCGGCGGCGGAGACATGCCGGGTGACGCACCAGACCGCCTGGGAGTGGCGCCACCGCATCTTCGCGGCGGTCGACGGCTGCCAGGAGCGCATCGTGCTCAAGGACAGGGTCTGGATCGACGAGACCTACGTCAACGACACGGACCTCGCGCACGGCTACGGCGAGGCGCGGAAGCGGGGCCTGTCCAAGCAGAAGCTCTGCATAGCCGTCGCGATCGACGTGCACAAGAACCCGGTCGCGGTGGTGTGCGGGCACGGCAAGCCCTCGGCCAAGCGCATCAGGGATGGGCTTCAATCCCACATAGCGGAGGGCTCGACCATCGTCGGAGACAAGGAGAAGTCGCACGACTCCCTGGTGAGAGCCGTGAAGGGAACCCACGAAGCCTACAGGGCCGACGTCGGCGACCCGGTGTACCTGGAGCGCATGTCGCTCGTCAACAACCTGTGCTCGTGGCTGAAGCGCTATCTGTGGCGGTTCACGGGCATGGACCCGAAGAACCTGCAGAGCTACCTGAACTGGTACGTCTACCTGTTCAGGGTCAACCAGGCTCGGGACAGATGGCCCGAGACGGAAAGGGTGGTCCGCCATTTGCTCATGACCGACGCGCGTTTCCACAGCTCGACCTAGCAGATCCATCACCCGTTATCTAGACTGTTAGAATCGCCGAAAATGGCCTATCAGTGCCGTTTTGAGGCATTTGTGTACACTGTTGCGCTGTTGTGGACAGACGTGGGGACGCAGGAGTGTACACAAATGGGAGGATCGGGCCTCTCCGCGTCGGATTGGGGCATTTGTGTACACTGTTGCGACGCGCGTCGCGATACGAATCGCGACGCGAGCTGCGTCAGGTGGCACGAGCGCCTCAGCCGCCATGGCGCGCCGGCGGCGCCCCCTCGCTGGCCCCTCTCGCTTGGTCGGGAAGACAGGCTCTGCGCGAGTGGCGCCGCTGCCAGGTTGGCATCTTCGCCGAGGCGTCAACCCACACGAACCCCCGAAGAGCACAAAAAATGGGCCAACGCACTATGGCGTTGGCCCGCAAACGTCTCTGGTGGACCGGCAGGGGTTCGAACCCTGGACCTTGGGATTAAGAGTCCCCTGCTCTACCAGCTGAGCTACCGGTCCCCTTGCACGCAAATGGGGTGGGTAGAGGGGCTCGAACCCTCGACCTACGGAGCCACGGTCCGTCGCTCTGCCAACTGAGCTACACCCACCATGTGCCCACCTCGTAACGCGCTTGACTATCATGCCCAAACGAGGACGACAATGCAAGGGTCAATTGCAAAACTCTTCGTTAGACCACCATTGGGAAGGCGGGCACGTTGCCTGTTCGACTTTTGTGGGTTTCCAAAGCCCTTGCGGACTGGCAGATACCCCCCCTCTTCGCCAGAGGCAGCTGCCCTCGAACTCCATGGGTACGTCGCGAGACGAAACTAAGCGGTAACGTCTTCGCACTTGATGCGCACACGCCAACTGTCTATGCTGATCTCTGGTCGTATTCGACTGCCGCCACACACGCACAAGAAGCGCCATCGAGACCTGCATGTCACACGACATGCCACGCCACCGCAAAGGAGCCGGCATCATGAATCCTCAGGACGCACGTTTTCCGAGCGGCGTGGACCGCCGCAGCTTCATCAAAGTCGCAACACTTGCCTGTGTCGCTCCACTCCTGTCAGGACTTTCCGCCTGCGGACAGACCACCACTTCACCTAACCCGCCGGCAAGCTCGATAGACGGCTTCGACGGCACCTTTATCGTAGGGTTTGACCAAGACTTCCCCCCTTATGGCTACATCGGTGACAACGGACAGCTCACGGGCTTTGACCTCGATCTTGCCCAGGCCGTATGCGAGAAGGAAGGCTGGTCCTACGCACCCAAGCCCATCTCGTGGGATGCCAAAGACGCCCTCCTCAACAGCGGGCAGATCGTCTGCATCTGGAACGGCTTCACCATCGAGGGCCGCGAGGGCGGCTATGCCTTCACTCATCCCTACATGGAAAATCGCCAGGTCATCGTCGTTCGCGCAGGCTCCAACATCAGCGCGCTCTCACAGCTTGGCGGCAAGAACGTCATCACCCAGACCGATTCTGCCGCCTACAACCTGCTGACCGGCGACGGTGCCCAAGCGAAGCTCGGCGCTTCCTTCGCTCAGCTCCAGACCATCGGTGAGTACAATACCGCCTTCATGATGCTCGAGAACGGCTCTGTCGACGCCATCGCCGTGGATTATCCCGTCGCCACATACAACATGAGGGGCAGAGGAGGAAGTTTCACCATTCTGAACGAGGCCCTCAACTCCGAGCACTTCGGCGTGGGCTTCGCCAACACCGAAGCCGGTAAGGCGCTCGCCGCCGCCGTCGAGAAGGACCTCCAGGCACTCGACGCAGACGGCAAGGTCAAGGAGCTCTGCGAGAAGTACGCGGACCAGGGGATCTCGTACGATCTCTGGGTGCTTCCCAGGTCACAGGCATAGGAGCGCTCGCGAATCGACGCGGGTCGAGCACCACTCCTCTCGGCCGCTACGGGCCAGGTGACGACTCGTTCCTCAAACTGTTCGCCCCCTCTGCTCCTATGATCACCATCTTTGTCATACACAAGGTCAATCAGGTCTGTACGGCCTGCCACATCCGACGTTAGGGGTTGCGAGTGGATCTTTCCACCATGTTCGACATACTTCTGCAGAGTTACGTCACGTCTCTGCAGATCTTTGCGGTCACGCTCGTCGGATCGCTGCCTTTGGGCATAATCGTGGCACTTGGCAGGCTCTCGCGGTTCAAACCGCTCTCGCTGTTCTGCCAGCTTGTCATCTCTATCTTGCGCGGCACCCCACTCATGCTGCAAATGTTTGCCGTTTTCTTTGTCCCATACTATGTGTTCGGCATTCAGAGTGGCCCGAGCTACATATTTGTGGCCGTGCTCATCGCCTTTGTGATCAACTACTCCGCCTACTTCGCAGAGATATATCGCTCGGGCATCCAGAGCATGCCACTCGGCCAGTACGAGGCGGCAGAGGTGCTGGGCTACTCAAAGAGGCAGGCCTTCTTTCGTATCATCCTGCCGCAGGTCATAAAGCGCGTACTCCCTGCCATTGGCAACGAGGTCGTGACGCTCGTCAAGGATACCTCACTTGCCTTCTCGATCGGCATCACTGAGATGTTTACGCAGAGCAGGGCCCTCGTCACGTCCCAACGCAGCATGCTGCCCTTCGCCATAGCGGCGCTCATCTATTGGGTTACCTGCCTGCTCATCGAGCTGTTGATGCGGCTTGTCGAGAAGAGGATGGCTTACTACCATGATTAGGCACGCCAAACCAAAGTTTGACCTCCCCCGCCCCGACGAGAGCTTTGCCAGCTTCATGGGGCTTCCCGCCGTTTATCTGCAAAAAGGCTGTAAGTCATTTGACGGCAAAGACGTCCTCAAGGACGTGGACCTCCTCATCAACAAAGGGGAGGTCGTCTCTATCATCGGACCCTCCGGCGCGGGCAAATCAACGCTGCTGCGCTGCCTTACGCTGCTCGATCGCTTTGACAAAGGCGCCCTGTCCTATGGGAACATCGCGGTCTCAAGGGCGGGCGAGGATGGCACCGCCAGCTACGACGAGACCGCGATGCAACAGGCGCGCATGCGCTTTGGCATCGTCTTCCAGAACTTTAACCTCTTTCCGCACTGGAGCGTCATGCGCAACGTGACCGACGCACCGTGTACCGTGCAGGGACGTCCGCACGAGGACGTCGAGAAACAGGCAACAGAGCTCATCGAGCGCCTCGGCCTCACAGAGCATGCAGACAAGGTGCCCGACGAGCTCTCTGGCGGACAGCAGCAGCGGGTGGCGATAGCCCGGGCCCTATGCATGCGCCCTCGCATCATCTACTTCGACGAGGCGACCTCCGCGCTTGACCCCAAGCTCACAGCCGATATGCACACGCTGATACGCGAGCTCGCACAAGACGGCATGGCCGTGGGCATCGTCACCCACGAGATGGGCTTCGCCCGCGAGGTGTCTGACCGCGTGGTCCTTCTCTTTGACGGCCAGATAGTCGAGGAGGGCACGCCCCAGCAGGTCATCGAGAGCCCAAAGGACGAACGCACGAGGGCGTTTCTGGCCAAGTCCATCGACTGACGGCCCTCGCCCTGCGTGTGTCGTAAGGCACGCGAGGCATCATCTCCTGCTTTTCAGGAGAAGAGCCGCGATGGTGACAAGAACCCCCAGCGACACGATGGCAAATTCGAGAAAGGAGGTCGTACCCATCTGTTTACCCCTGTATTCAATACACGCGTTCGTATTTGATGACTACCACGGCCCAAAGCGGCGAGCGCTGCCGAGAAAGCCGGACGGTGTCAGCCTAGCACATCGTTCAGGTACAAACGCACTCATCTGCAGGGCAATGAGGATTACCTTTCTGTGGCCACCCAGCGTTGACCAACGCGGCAATGTACATTGAGTGAAGGGTAACGAGCGGGGTAAACTCCTACCACGTAAGTAGGATTTGACTCGCTCGCGGGCGCGGCCATGCCGCGTCGTGCGCAGGAAAGGAAACCATGCCCGACAAGCTACTCACTATCTCCGGTCTCTCCGCAGGCACCGAGGAGAAGCCCATTCTCCATAATATCGACCTTTCAGTGGGTGCCGGAGAGACACACGTCCTCATGGGTCCTAACGGTGCCGGCAAGTCGACGCTCGGACGCGTCATCATGGGCGATCCAAGCTATGAGGTCTCGTCCGGCTCCATCCTCTTCGAGGGGGCAGATATCACCGACCTCAGTCCCGACAAGCGCTCGCTCGCTGGCATCTTCCTCAGCTACCAGGCCCCCGTCGAGGTTCCGGGAGTCCCTCTGTACAGTTTTCTTCGAACCATCTGCCAGATGCGCCCAGAGCTCAAGATGAACGCCCGCACCTTTCGCGAGCGGGTTGGCGAGATCGCAGAACAACTCGATCTCGACGAGAGCTTTCTCACCCGCGAGCTCAACGTGGGCTTCTCGGGCGGCGAGAAGAAGAAGCTCGAGATGCTGCAGCTCCTGCTGCTCCGTCCCAAGCTGGCCATCCTGGACGAGACGGACTCGGGCCTCGATGTCGACGCCCTTGCCATCGTATCGCGCGGCATCAGCGTCTACCTCACGTCATGCAGCGGCTCCCTCCTCATGATCACACATAACACCCGCATCCTCGAGAGGCTCGACGTTGACCACACGCACGTCATAGTCCGAGGTCACATGGTTGCCGAGGGACCCGGTCAGCTCATCGAGCAGATAGACCATGAGGGCTTTGAACGCTATGAGACGCTCCTTCAAGCGAAAGAGGACTCCCTCCCCGGGGGTGACGAGTAGCGATGCCACGGAAGAGGACGCAGGTCGAAGACGTCGACCGATCGATGTATGACTTCGTGATGCCGGAGGACAACGTCGAGCGCTATGCTGACGGCCTCACCCCCGAGCTCGTGAGGATGATCTCCGCGAAGCACGACGAACCCTCATGGATGCTCGACTTGCGCCTTGAGGCGCTCGAGCGCTACCATGACATGCGCATGGCCAGCAACTGGGGTCCTGACACATCCAGCTTGGACATGGACCACATCTCGAACTACGTGGCCCCTAAGACCAAGGTCTCGAACAGCTGGAACGATGTGCCCGCTGACATCAAGAATACCTTTGAGCGCTTGGGCATCCCAGAGGCGGAGCGCAAGAGCCTGGCAGGTGTGGGAGCCCAATACGACTCCGAGATCGTCTACCACAACATGCGAGACGAGGTCGCCAAGCAAGGTGTCGTCTACACCACCATCGAGGACGCGATGCGAGGCGAGTACGAGGGCATCATACGTGAGCACTTTAGCAAGCTCATCCCCATCACGCTCCACAAGTTTATGGCCCTGCACTACGCGGTGTGGTCGGGAAGCTCCTTTGTCTACGTCCCCAAGGGCGTGACCCTTCCCTTCCCCCTGCAGAGCTACTTTCGCCTCAATGCGGCAGGTGCTGGGCAGTTCGAGCACACGCTCATCATCGTGGAGGACGGAGGCGATCTCCATTTCATCGAGGGGTGCTCGGCACCCAAGTACAATGTGGCAAACCTCCATGCCGGCGCCGTCGAGATCTTCGTAGGTGACAGGGCGCGCTGCCGCTACTCCACCATAGAGAACTGGTCCAAGAACATGTACAACCTCAACACCAAGGTCGCCGTCGCGGGACACGACTCCAGCGTGGAGTGGGTGTCGGGATCGTTCGGAAGTCACATATCCTACCTGTATCCCCACACGATCCTGAAGGGAGACCGTAGTAGGTGTGAGTTCACCTCGATCACGTTCTCGGGTGCGACGCAGGACCTTGACACGGGCTGCAAGGTGACGGTAAGGGGCAAGGACTGCTCCTTGGCCGTAGACACCAAGTCCATCTCGAAGGACGGCGGCGGCAACACCTTTCGCTCGGCGGTGATCATCGACAAGCATGCGGACAACGCGCACGGGACCGTCTCGTGTACCTCCCTCATGCTCGACGACCTCGGGCGCTCCGACACGATCCCCTTCATGGACATCCGCAATCGCTCTGCCCAGATAGGCCACGAGGCCACCATCGGTCGCATATCGGACGAGACCATCCTCTACCTCATGAGCCGCGGCTGCTCGGAGTCCGAGGCGAAGACCCTCGTCGTCAACGGCTTTGCCAACCCGATCTCAAAGGAGCTCCCGATGGAGTATGCCGTCGAGATGAATAACCTGATCAAGCTCGAGATGGAAGGAGCGATCGGATAATGGCCGAAGAAACCGCCCCGACCATAGCCCTCGAGCACGTCAACGTGCCGCCGATGCAAACGTGGAACTACCTTCACGCCAATGACACGTCCCTCACCGTTCCCGTTCCCAAAAGCACGGGAGCCGTCTTGGGCAGGCTCCCCAAGCTCTTTAATCGCCTCGACTGCGCCATTGGCAAGGACGCCGAGACGTGGGCCAGCAACTCGTCAGATGAGTCGCGCTACGTCGAAGTTCCCGCCCTCACCGAGCGAGACGAACCCATCGTCATCGACGTGTCGTGCGACAAGGGCGAGGCCCACGACACGGGCATCATATTTCGAGAGGGATCGAGAGGGACCGTCGTGATCTGCTCACACGGGACGAACGACTCTGCTAAGACGACGTCCGCCTCGCTCACCCGTATCATCGCGAAGAGAGGAGCCGAGTTCGAGCTCATAGAGATCGTCGCCGCTACCGACTCCCACCAGCACCTGGATGGAATCGGTATCGAACTGGACGAGGGGGCCCACGCCAGCGTGAGGCAGTACTTCCTCGGTGGGAAGAAGGTCGTCGCGGGCATCGCCACGGACCTAAGGGGGGACAACTCTCGCATCGACCTCTCTGGTCGCTACTACGTCTGTGGCCAAGAAGAGCTTGACGTCAACCAAGTCGCCCACGCGCGCGGTCTCAACACCTACGAGGAGATGCTCACGAGCGGCTTCCTTGGTGACCAGGCCAGAAAGACCCTACGGATGACCATCGACTTGATCCACGGATCGAGTGGCTCGAAGGGCAATGAGGCCGAGACCGTCATGGGTTTTGGGCCTGACGTTGTGAACAGGACACTTCCCGTCATCCTGTGCGACGAGGACGACGTCCAAGGAAACCATGGCGCCACCATAGGGGGCATCAGCCAAGACCAGGTGAGCTATCTTGCCGTGCGCGGCCTGAGCGAAAAACAGGTAGACAAGCTGCTTGTGCGGGCTCTCTTCGATGATGCCGCCATCAATGCCGTCACCCCCGCCGCCCGCACAGCCGTGCTCGAGCGTGCGGCCCAGGTGCTGGGAGACGAGGTCGCCAACGACATCACAGAGGGCCTCGGCCTTGAGACTGAGAAAGGGTAGGTATCCGATGTCTACCAAAGCCCAGCTGAGCGATATCGAACAGAATCCCTGTAGGGATGACTTCCCCCTTCTTGCGGCACACCCCGAGATGGTCTTTCTTGACAGCGCCGCCACATCACAGCGACCTGCATCCGTACTTGACGCGCAGAGGGCCTTCTACGAGACCATGAACGCTAATCCCCTACGTGGTCTCTATCGCCTCTCGATCGACGCGACCGACGCCATCGAGAGGACGCGTGCCCATGTGGCACGCTTCATAGCTGCCGTGGATGAGGGTGGCAACCCACAGAAGGAGCAGATCGTCTTCACGCGCAACACGAGCGAATCACTAAACCTGGTGGCAAGCTCACTCGGCCGCACGATCCTCTCTCCCGGCGATGAGGTCGTGATCTCGATCATGGAGCATCACTCGAACCTCATCCCCTGGCAACAAGTCTGCGCAGCCACAGGCGCTCGTCTTGTCTACCTGCGCTTGGACGATGACTTCAACATCTCGCAAGACGAGCTTGAGGCCAAGGTGGGGCCACGGACCAAGATCGTCTCGCTGACCCAAGTCTCGAACGTCCTCGGCACACAAAACGACATCGCGACTGTCGCGCGGCGCGCCCACGAGATGGGTGCCTACCTGGTGGTCGATGGTGCCCAAGGCGCACCTCATGTCAGGTCCAGTGTACGCGAGATGGGCTGCGACCTCTACGCCTTCTCGGCCCACAAGATGATGGGTCCCATGGGCGTGGGCGTCCTCTGGGGCACGGCCGATGTCCTTGAGCTGATGGCGCCCTTCCTCACTGGTGGAGAGATGATAGACTCCGTGACGGAGACTGATGCCGTCTGGGCGCCCGTCCCACAGAAGTTTGAGGCGGGTACGCAGGATGCGGCGGGCATCTACGCCTTTGATGCAGCCCTCAGCTATCTAGAGGGCCTTGGCATGGAGGCAGTCGAGCGCCGCGAGCGCGAACTTGTCCGCTACCTTACCGAGAGCCTTGCCTCCCTCGACTTCGTTGACATCATCGGAACCAAGGACGGCAGCCGCCATGTCGGTGCCGTCGCCTTCAACGTGCGAGGGGTTCATCCGCACGACGTCGCGTCTCTCTTGGACGGTTCGAACGTCTGCATCCGTGCGGGACACCACTGCGCGCAGCCTCTCCTTGCCTGGCTAGGCGTACAAATGGGCAGCACCTGCCGCGCAAGCGTCGCGCTCTACAATGACAGGTCTGACATCGACCGCCTGGTCGAATCCCTCAAGTTGGTTTGGGGTGTCTTCAATGGATAAGCGTCCTGCCGGAGTGACCGGCCTCTACAACGCCGAGTTCATGGACCACGTCCAGTACCCGGACTACAAGTACCGAATGGAAAACGCCACCCACACGCACGAGGGCGTAAACCCATCGTGTGGCGACGAGCTCACATTTTACCTGCGCATGGCTGACGATGGCACCATAGGTGAGACCTCCTACGAAGGACACGGGTGTGCCATCAGCCAGGCATCGGCAGACATGATGAGCGACCTCATGGTGGGAAAGACGCCATCGGAGGCGATTGGGCTTTGCAAGCTCTTTGGCCAGATGGTTCGCGGCGAAGAGACGAAGGATGACAGACTCGACGTGCTAGAGGACGCAGCCATGCTCAAGGACATCTCACATATGCCCGCGCGGGTCAAGTGCGCCGAGCTCGCATGGCGCACGCTCGAGGAGATGCTTGAGGCAGCAGATCACGTGACGGAGGGTGCCAGCGTAAAGGGGGGCTGAACCATGGGCGGGATGTTCTCTACAAAGGGACGCTATGCCTTACGCGTCATGGGAGACCTCGCGTCCCATGATGGATGGGTGTCGCTCGGCGACGTCGCCAAGCGACAGGGCATCTCGCGCAAGTACCTCGACCATGTTGTGTCCCTCATGCATCGTGCGGGGTATGTCAAGAGCAGGCGTGGCAAGAGCGGTGGGTATTGCCTCACGCGAAAGCCAGAAGAGTATACGCTGGGCATGATCTTGCGGGCTGCTGAGGGCTCGCTCGCCCCAGTCGCCTGCCTGGACTGCACCAGCGACGAGCTCTGCCCCCAGATCGAGAACTGCCCCACCGTCAACATATGGCGAGACCTCAGTGCCGTGACGGCCGAGTTCCTTGATGGGCATACCTTGGCGGACATCATAGCTAAGGACCCATCGGCACAAGACGAAGAGACAGTCAACTCGGCTCATAGGCTATGCTAGTGGTCTTCTTTGCGATCGCTTGCATTCCCTCCGGAAGAACCACATCTTCGTGACCTATACTCCTGTGTACGACATGCCGGTTCGGGGGGTCGAGCCTGTATGGCATGAACCCTCTTTGGGCTTGACCCTCCATATCGCACGACATCTGCAGCACATTCGCACAACATGACACATGAGAGGCAGTGAACTCATATGAACGGAACCATGCTCCAGGGATTTTCCTGGCACCTACCTGCCGACGGTAAGCATTGGGAGCGCCTACGCAAGAACGCCAAGGCCTTTGCGGCCGTCGGTATCACCAGTATCTGGCTCCCGCCCGCCTACAAGGGCCAAGCTGGTAAGGATGATGTGGGATACGGCGTCTACGACACCTACGACCTCGGAGAGTTTGACCAAAAAGGTAGCGTTCCCACCAAGTATGGTACCAAGAAGGAGTACCTGGCCGCCATACGGGCGCTCAAGAAGGCAGGTATCCAGGTACTTGCCGACATCGTCTTGAACCATCGCATGGGCGCGGACGAGTCCGAACAGGTTCAGGCTGTCGAGGTCGACCCCGCCAATCGCAATGAGGACAGCTCCGAGGAACAAACCATCACCGCCTGGACGCGCTTCACCTTCCCGGGGCGCAACGGCACCTACTCCGACTTCGTCTGGGACCACAGCTGCTTTCATGGCTGCGACTACGACGTCGCCACAGGTCGCAACGCCATCTTTCGCTTTGCCGATAAGCGCTGGGACCCCAATGTCACGCGCGAGCGGGGAAACTACGACTACCTCATGGGCGACGACGTGGACGTGACCTATCAACCTGTCTTCGACGAGCTCGTACGCTGGGGCCAGTGGTATACCTCGGCCTGCAACATCGACGGCTACAGGCTGGACGCCGTGAAGCACATAGAGCGTAACTTCTACCGCGACTGGCTTGCCCGGATGCGTGAGGATAGCGGCAAAGAGCTCTTTACCGTCGGTGAGTACTGGTCAAGCGACGTGGAGGAGCTCACGGCCTATCTTGGTGAGGACAAGCCCATGAGCCTCTTTGACGTACCGCTCCACTACAAGCTCTACCAAGCGTCCTGCTCAAACGGCGACATGGACCTCTCGACGCTCTTCGAGAACACGCTCGTCATCGCCGACCCAACCCACACCGTGACCTTCGTCGAGAACCACGACACCCAACCCGGCCAGGCCCTACAGTCCTTTGTCGAGCCTTGGTTCAAGCCGAGCGCCTATGCCTGCATCCTGCTTCGCGAGGCAGGCTACCCCTGCGTCTTCTACGGCGACCTCTATGGCATGCCTAACGGGGGCAACATACCCGCCGTCGCGGAGCTACCGCTCCTGATGGAGATCCGCCGGCGCTTCGCATACGGTGAGCAGCGTGACTTCCTCTCGAGTCCCGACGTCATCGGCTGGACGCGCGCAGGTGACGCCGAGCATGACGCAAGCGGCGTGGCGGCCATCCTCACCGATCGTAGCGAGTCACAGCTCACGATGGAAGTTGGCAACGAGCATGCCGGCGAGACCTGGCGCTGCGTCATCGGCGAGGAGGATGACGTGTCCATTGCTGATGACGGTACGGCGGTCTTCAAGGTAAGTGCAGGCAAGCTCTCGGTCTATCTGCCCGAGACGGCCATCAAGACGCTCAACTGCGATAGCAGGGCACTGCGCAGAGCGCGGGCACGCGCCATCGATCCCTCACCTGCGGCATAAGTCTGAGGTCGAGCGCTTGGGACCTGAGACGCGCAACCGGCGCGCGACGAGCGCCCCTACGGGCATACCCACCCGATCGCGGCCTTTCTGGCCTACCTGTTCTCGATGCTGCCCACATTCTTGATCAGGATCGACACCCTGCCCTGCGCATCGGCCATGAACTCGATGTAGGTGTCATCGGCCGCATACTCGCTCGGAAAGCTGATCTCGATACCCGTGTCTGTCCTGATCCTATGGCTCTTGGCAAGTCGGTTCGCCGCAGAGCGACGCACGGGGATCTCCTCGGGCAGTTGCTCATCGCGGACGGCCTGTTCGTAGCGTTCGGCGAGCTCGGGCCTCTCTGTAAACACCTGCCTTCCCACCTCTGAGGGCAAGAGAGGCTCATCCCGCTCGGCGCTCGATGTGACCACGCGCTTGGCCTGCGCCACGGCTTGGGCCGAACTCATGCCGTGCCCATCGGCGACCTCTTCCACGATGCGCCCTATCGCCTGTACAACCTCCCTGGTGGAGGCCTGTGCGCTGCAGCCCAAAAGTCGATCAGAGATGAGCTGCAGCGCACTTCCTGCCTGCCTGCGCTCCTTGTCATGGAAGTCCACGCTGCCTGTCCTAAGATTCACGAGCAGATACGAGTCGATCCTCTGCGTGGGACTGGGTAGAGTCGAGTCTTGGCGCAGGATGTCATTGGAGGCGACGCCCGCATCGTCGAGACCCAGCTCATGCACGAAGGCCTGTCTGCGGGGCAAGAGTGCCGCCGCAAGGAAGCGCTCCGAGAGATCCTCGGCGTCCCTCGGCAGGGCTGCGGTGGCCACAGTCGTCGCGCCCTGCTCTTTGCTCGCACCATCAGTGCGCCTTCCCATGTCGCTCGTGTCCGTGAAGTCCGCCATGAGCAGGTCACACTGCTCAAGGTCATCGCAGCGTCTGAGCTCCTCCCACATGAAGCGCGCCAGCTGCTGAGAGAGCTCTATGAAGCTGACAGAATCCCCCCGTACGTAGGCCTTGAGGGCAGCGCCAAACGAACTCTGGTCCGAGAGCTCGCCATGGCGACTCTCTGGAGACGCGACGAGCTTGCGCAGGCTGCGCTGGACGTATGACTTCACGCTGCGACTACCCAGATCGAGCTCGCGCTCGCTCGGATAGTCCGACCCTCCCTCGAAGTCGAAGGCGTGCAGAATGGCATGATCTATGTGCATCATGGGCATATCACCGTAGCTCTCGCTCGCCGACAGGGCATCTAGCATAGCGCAACGACCATGCAAGCTGCCTGTAAGGGCGCCCGGCGGAAAGGAGAACAGGCGACGAGCGGACGTATGGTAAAGACGTTAGGTTAGCTGCGGTGGGCAGAACCAGGAGCGAACACGCCGACCTCACAGTCGCCGTGCGAGGAGCGAGACGGTTCTCTTGCCCGAATCACCTGATGCGCCATGGCGCATCTCGATGATGCCGAGGCCCTGAGCCTTAAGAAAGTTAAGGTCAAAGTCATCATCAACAACAGCAAAGCAACCCTGGGCACCAGCTCTCGCAAAGATGCCGAGCGCGTCGTCAAAGAGCCTCTTCCCAATGCCCCTCCCCGCGAACTGCGGGTGGACGACAAGTAGATTGAACTCGGACTGCGCGGTAGCGTACCCACGCGAGATGAACACGTCCGCAACTGTATACATGCGCAGCTTGCTGAACAGTCGTTCCTCAATCCTGATGCCTCCGAGTTTGGCACGCTTGCGAGCGACCACCATGGTGTCCTTGAAGCGTTGATCCCACTCCTCGTTTACCACGAGCCTCTCGTTCGGATAAATGCCCCCGAAGCAGGCGCCCACGACCCTCTCGTCCGTGACGGCGACGCGGGCTACCCCAGAGCGTCGCAAGGCGCCGACCGTCATGACGCGACCAAAGACGATGCGATCGTATATGCCCTCGACACCCCCATACCAAGCGCGGACGCAAAGATCGGTCACCGCATCGAAGTCATCGTCCCTGAAGGGACGATGACGTATCTGGCAGGGCTCGGAGGGCATGGCATTTCCTTTAGACATAGGCGCTATCGGCCTAACAGAGGGGGTGGGTAAAACGGATATCCAATATTTGAAGAGAGGAATTCTATGTAAAGAACAGCTCGAAACGCGCCACAAACACCCGCTACGCGATGTTGCGTCGCCTGAACTCAAGGATGCCATCACAGGCAGGAGACCGACGCGCGCCATGCCGGGAGACCTCGCTGGAAAGCAGCCTCACGCCATGCGTCCTGAGGCCCTCTGGTACCTTGCGCGTCTTGAACCACCCGCAGGTAGGACAGGATTCCACTGCATAGTCATCGCAGTGCGTACCCTCCCACTTGGTGATGGAACCACAGGCCGGACAGAAGCGCACACGGCGCGCAAGATCGAGGAAGTAGGCGTTTCGCAGCGGCAACACATGAACTCCCCCGGTGAGCGAAACCTTTCTCATGTGCAGCATCGCCATGACAGCTATCCTTCCTGACGCGGCGTAACAAGGGCATAACAATCATCTCACAGCTATGGTATCCGATGCACGCAGGAAGGAACCATCAAAGCCCTGAATGGATATTTTTTCTCGATATATGGCATAGACAAAGAAGGGAACGGGGGCTGGGGTCTTGGACTCGCTAGAACAGGCAAGACTCGATGATCTCTGTGCCGCGCAAGACGTCCAACCACTCTTCGGGGATAGAGGTCGCCCCGTAGATCGTACCGGCAAGGGCACCAGCCACCGCAGCCGTCGTGTCCGTGTCATCGCCGAGGTTCACGGCGGCAAGGACGCAGTCGCGATAGCTCTGCGTCGTACCCACGCACCAAAGAGCTGCCTCATAGGTGTCGCGCACGAAACCGCCCGAGCGAATGCGCCTGCGGGGCGTCTCGCCATGCTCGGCGACAAGACGTGCGTGCAGGGCGACGGGATCGGCGATAGCCTCGCGTAGCACGTGCACGAACTCGACACAGGTCTCGTAGCTCACGTGGTGAGCATGCGTGATGCCGCTGACGTCTCGCACCTCGTCGTCGGTGGCATCGCAGAAGGCGAGCGGAGCTATGCGCATGAGCGAGCCGTTTCCGTTGTCCCACTCCCCCTTCATGCCATGACCGGCCTGAAGTGCGCTCGAGGTGGTGCACCCCACATCGAAGACGCCGTCGATGGCGTAAGATCCCATGCGAAGCCACGCCTCGAAGCGCAGGCGCATGTCATCCACGTCAACGCGACCGCAGGTCTTGATGGAGTCGCAGGTCGCGAGCATCATCGCGCTGTCATCCGACCAAGTGCCCGCCGGTTGTGCATGGGAGCCTCCGCCAGTCATGCCCGTGCACTCGAAGCTATCGCGCTCGCGAAACTCAAAGGGCACGCCAAGCGCATCTCCCACCGCCTCACCAAGGACGGCGTCTCTGAGCTCGCGCGGACGTGTGGTATCGATGGCGGGTGGGGTGACTGCGTCTGACACGGGACCTCCTCTGCTCGGAATATATGATAACCACTTTAGCAGGAGTGATGGACAGGAGGCTGCTGTCGGCGGCAAAACCTCAGGTTGGGCACCTCGTCAAGCCCCCGCGCCCTCCGATACGGCATGTGGTTGACCCAGCGAGAACACCTTGGCACCGAGCAGCTTTACGTCCTCTGGCAAATGCGACGCCACGAGCAGCGGCCTCCCGCCAAGATACCTCAGGACGAAGCCCGCCGCTCGCCTGTGGGAGCTCTCGTCGAGTGAGGCGAAGGGCTCATCCAAGAGCACGGCCTCAGAGCGATATGCCAAGGCACGTGCGAGCTCAACGCGGCGTCGCTGGCCTCCCGAGAGCTGCCGGACAGGCAGGTGGAGCAGGCCCTTGGGCAGAAGCTCGACCAGAAGGGCCCGAGCCTTGCCGCGATCGATCGTAGCCCCCGCAACAAGGAGCACGTTGTCGATGGCGTCGAGCCCCTCGATCAGGCGCACCTCCTGCCAGACGGCGGAGATCCGCTCGCAGGCCCGCACGCATCCCCCAAGAGGCGAGAGCTCGCCGAGGACGGTGCGAAGCAGGGTCGTCTTACCTGCCCCCGAGGCATCGTCCAGAAGCACCCGTGACCTCGTGCCAAGCTGCAGGCTCACATGCTCGGCGACGACGGTGCCCTCGTAGCCGAGTGTCACGTCATCCAGCTCTATACGTCCGTCCTGTGGGATACCAGCTGCGTCGCGCGTCCGACGTCGCCCCAATCCCATGACACTCGCGCGAAGCGACAGGGGTCCTGTCAGTTCCAGCGCAGCGAGAAACGCTCGCTCGCAGAGAAACGCCGCAAGCACCACGATGATGGTCCAAGCAAAGACGTCGCTGGTCTCAAGCAGGAGCTTGGCCTGGTAGATCCTCTCCCCAACACTACCTGCGGGCGTTCCCACAACCTCGGCGGCAATACCTGCCTTCCACGCCATGCCGCAGGCGTTCTTGGAGGCAGCGCGTACGTACGGGAGCGCCTCGGGCCACCCGAGCGCCAAAAGACGTCTTGGACGGCTCACACGAAGGCGCTCGAGCATCCCTGCCACCTTAGCATCAACGTTTTCGAATCCCTCGACCACCGAGAAGTAGAGGGCGGGAAAGATCGCCAAGAACACCACAATCCACGAGACGGACGTAGCTCCCACCCAGATGAGCAGAAGCACGATGATACAGACGACGGGAACGCTCTTGAGCGTCGATACGGCGGGTGCGACAAGCTCGTGCATAGTCCGCGATACGTGAGAGACAATACCCAGCACAACAGCGCAGGAAAAGCCGAGCAGAAATCCGAGGGTGATCCTGAGCGCCGTGATGCCGACGGTCGACACAAAGCGCGAGGAACGGATGACCCCACCGAGCGCCACCAGCGTACGCACAGGCCCAGGCAGCAAAAGCTCGCTGCCCATGGCAAGGCTCGCAAGTTGCCACAGTGCCAGCCAGATGACGACAGCGACAAGCCTGCGTACGCCACACGCATGCCTAGGCGTGGGAGGGTTGGCCCTCTGCCCCAAGGCTAGCCTACGTGGTAGAAGTCATCTGCGGGCAACGCCCCGCCCACGGAAGCCGCATCCGCGTCAAAGAGCACCTGTAGGTAGCCGTGCAGGGCGGCCTTCATCTCGTCTCCTGTGATGCAGACCAAGTGACAGCCTGGGATGGCTCTCTCGACCACCTCCTCGCTGTCGAGGATACCTGCCGAGACCACGAGCGGGGCCACGGCCTTGGGGTCGGTGTTCGCCGCTTGGACGGAGTCAGTATGCTCCCGGATAAAGCTTTGGACGGCGTCGGGATGCTCGTTGAGGAAGGACCTCTGCACGATGGTCACGCCTTGGACGAGCTTTGACCCATCATCGTTGAGCCTGCCCCACAGCTCAGTGAGATCGATGGATGCCTTGAGCTTGGCATTCTTGGTCGTGGCCACGGTCACGAAGGGTTGGGGAAGGATGCCGATCGCGCTCTCGTCGCCCATGAGCATGCTCACTACCTCGGCATGCTCGCTCTTGTACTCCAACGTCACGGACGAGGCGATGCCCGCCTTGTCGAGCAGCTTCCTCATGGTGTACTCGGGGCTCGCACCTTTGCCGGAGAGGTAGACGGTATGGCCCGACAGGTCGGCAAACTCCCTGATATCGGCATTAGCCGTGACGACAAAGAGGACGCCGAGGGTGTTGATGTCGATGACAGAGACGCCGGCATCGGTCTTGTTGTAGAGGACGGCCGCCGAGTTGGACGGGACGAGCGCGATGTCAAAGCCACCCTTGGCGACCTCGGGGATCACCTCGTCGGGCGAGCTTGCGACCTTGAAGTCGTAATGGTTCTGCGTCTCGCCCTTGTTGGCCTTGTCCATGAGCGAGGCGATGCCGATAGACGTCGGACCCTTGAGCGAGGCGACCTTGATGGTGGTGGCCTTATCCTTCCCATCAGAACCCGACTGGTCGGCCGAACCCCCCGATGATTGGGGTGTACCCTGCTGGCCCGAGCATGCCGCAAGCCCGAGCGATAGGGCAAGGCCGAGCGACGCTCCCACTGCCTCGCGCCTGGTCAGAAAACGTGCGTTTCTCGCTGTCATCTACTCTCCACCCTTCCTCATGCTGGTCTTGACTATGGCTCTACAGCACATGGACGTCGTCTGGCGCGAAGGAGAGGAAGGCCTGCTCTCCCACCTCGTAGCTGCGCCTATTCTTAGGATTGAACTCGGTGACCTTCACCAGATGCTTTCCGCAGCGCAGCTGGTAGTCCTGGTAGTGGCCCATGAAGCGCGAGAGCGTGACCTCGCAGGGCATCACGCCCACCTCACCGACATGCGCGGACTCGGGACGCAGCACGAGCGTCACCTCATCACCGGTCGCCCTGCCGTTGACGCCCTCGACAGGCACGCTCTGCCCCTCGATGAGCGCGACGCCAGAGTTACCAGACACGCTCTGAAGGGTCCCGTGCAGGAAGTTGGACTCACCGATGAAGTCAGCCACGAACTCGTCTTGGGGGTGGTAGTAGACCTCCTTCGGACTGCCAATCTGGTCCACGAGCCCCCTCTTCATTACGATGATGCGATCCGAGAGGGCCATGGCCTCCGACTGGTCGTGCGTCACGTAGATGGCGGTAATGCCAGCCTCCTGTTGGATGCGGCGAATCTCACTGCGCATGTCCACACGCAACTTGGCGTCCAGGTTCGAGAGGGGCTCGTCGAAGAGCAGGACGCCAGGCTCGATGACCAAGGCACGCGCGAGGGCGACGCGTTGCTGCTGTCCCCCCGAAAGCTGGTTGGTCATGCGCCTCTCCATGCCCTCAAGGCCGACGAGCTCCAAGATGTGGCTCACCTTCTGCTCGATGGTCGCCTTGTCCATCTTGCGCAGCCTGAGGCCGTAGGCGACATTGTCAAAGATGTTGTAGTGTGGCAGCAGGGCGTAGCTCTGAAAGACCATGGCCGTGTCGCGCTTGTTGGGCGTGAGTGTGTTGATGGCCTCCCCTCCCAAGTAGACCTCACCCTCGTCCGGGCTCTCGAAGCCCGCCACCATACGCAAGATGGTGGTCTTCCCGCAACCGGAGGGTCCCAGAAGCGTCACGAACTCGCCCGGTCCAATGTCGATGGTAGCGTCACGAACAGCGTAGAAGTCCTTGCCGGTCTTGGGGTCCTGATAGATCTTCGAGATATGCTCCAGGCGAACGCCCTTCTTCTCTTTGGACATGCTATGCCTCCTCGTTGGCGGACTCAAGCCTCGCACTTGTGCCAAAGCGCCTGATGGCAAGGTTCATAAGGGCCACGGCACCATAGGTGATGCAGATGAGGACCGTCGCGAAGGCGCACGCGACGCCGTAGGCGCCCTTCTCGGCGAACTCGTTGATCTGTACCGTGATGAGCAAAAACTGTGGGGTCACAAGCAGGATGATCGCCGAGATAGCGGTGATCGAGCGCACGAACGAGGTCACGAGGCCAGAGAGGAACGAGTCCTTGATGAGCGGCAGCGTGACGGTCATGAAGACCTGCAAGGAATTGGCGCCCATGTCATAGGCGGACTCCTCGATAGACTTATCTATCTGACGCAGGGCAGATATGCCCGAGCGCGTGCCCGTGGGCAGCGACCTCACGATGAACACGATGATCAGGATGGCAGCAGTACCGTAGAGCCCCTGAAGAACGCCCGTATGGAAGATACCTCCCGAGAAGCCCCTGATGTAGCCCACGCCCAAGACGGTTCCGGGAACCGCCATGGCCAGCATCGACACGGCCTCGATGAAGCCGCGGGAACGGAATCTGCGCTTGACCACGAGGTATGAGATGACCATGGAGAGCAGCGCCGTAATGGGTGCGGCAATGAGAGAGAGCAGGAAGGAGTCACGAAACGCCTGGAAGCCGTGGTGCATGGTGAACATCTGCTGGAACCACTTGGTCGTAAGCGTGAAGTCGTAGCCCCAGGTCTTGAACAGCGCGCCGAAGGGCACGCATATGTACATGAGCACGACGAACAGCGCCACTGCGGCGCAGAGGATCGAGAGCGGGATGCGCACGGAGTTGTCGGTGATGAGCATGCGCGCGCGACTCGCCTTGCCCGTGAGCGTCGCCGTCGCGCGGGCCTCGAGCACGTACTTTTGGACGACAAACATCGCAAGGGTGATGAGAAGGAGCACCACGGCCATCGCGGCAGCTCCCTGCTTGTCATAGGCGCCGGTGATCTGCAGGTAGATGGAAGTCGCCAGCGTGTCGAAGGAGCCACCTATGAGCATGGGGTTGGCAAAGTCGGCGATGGACTCGATGAAGGTCACGAGGAAGGCGTTGCCAATGCCCGGCAAAACGAGCGGCAGCGTGACGGAGGTGAACACCTTCCAGCGCGACGCACCCATGTCGCGCGCGGCCTCCTCGAGCGAGGGGTCGATGTTCTTCAGGAGGCCCTTGAACATCATGTAGCACACCGGGAAGAAGGTCATCGTCTGCACAAGCGCTATGCCCCAGAAGCCGTACACGTTGTTGTCGTAGATACCCAACATATGACGGGTGATGATGCCTGCCTTGCCAAAGAGCATGATGACCGAAAGTGACAGCACGAAGGGCGGCGAGACCACCGGAAGCAGGGAGACCAGCTTGAAAAGCCCACTCATGAGGCGACTCTTGAGCTGCACGTACTCCTCAACATAGGCGAAGAGCAGACCGATGAGGGCGGCGGCCACGCCCACGAACAGCCCTAAAGACAGCGTATTGGTGATAGCCGTGTCAAAGGTCGGCATGGCCAGCACACGAGCGAATACGTCGAGCGTGGGACCATGCTCGCCCACGACGCTGTCCACCATGAGGATGGCGAGCGGATAGAGGATGAACAGCGTGAGGAAGGCGATCAAAACCACGATCGTCGCCACCAGTATGGGGTCGGCCAGCAGCTTGCTGCGATCAAGCCGCGCCCCTTGGCTCTTTGCCACGAGCCCCTCCTTCTTGAGTCCTCAGACTCAGTCGCACTCAGTGTTGATCTTGCGCCACACCCCAAGCGCCCAGGCCAAGAAGAAGCTCGTCCGCCTGGCCTGGGCCATATACGATCATGGCACGTGTGGCAGGCGGACGCGCAACCCCAGCCGACGTGCTGTTGTAAGGCTACTCGGTCTGGAAGCGACTCGTATCGCCCGTGTTCGAGCCGGACTTCGCGAGCGCCTCCATGATGTCCTTCACGTATTCCTCGGTGTGCTCCTTGGCATCTGCGAAGTTATAGTCCATGACGTTGTTGGGGTCAAGACCGTACTCATTCACGACCTCGGGCTGCTTAGCGTCGTCGATGACGAGGAACTGGTAGGCACCGACCTTCTGAGCCTCATCCACGCACTGCGGGGAGAGTGCGTACTCAACCCACAGCTTAGCTGCGTCTTGGTGTTTTGCCCCTTTGAAGATGGCCGTGGCACCGACCTCATAGGACGCTCCCGAGGATGGAATCGCCAGGCCGATGTTGCCGTAACCGTTGTCCACTATCTGATAGACGGCGTCATGCAGAAAGCCGATGCCGATGACGCACTCGCCGGTGCCCACGTTCTTGGAGGGACCAGAGCCCGACTTTGTGTACACCGAGACGTTCTTGTCGAGATCGACGAGGTACTTGATGCCATTGTCCAAACCGTACTTCTGGATGACGGTGTTCAGCACGAGCTTGGCGGTTCCTGCGGTGTTATAATTTGACATCCAGACGAGGCCCTTGTACTTCCCGTCGACGAGGTCGGGCCAGTCCTTGGGTGCCTCGAGGCCCTTGCGCTCAAGATCCTCCTTGTTGTAGAAGAAGCCCAAGATTCCCTTGTAGATACCATACCAGTTGCCATCGGGATCGCGAAACGTGTCAGAGATGAGGTGCGAGGCGTTCTTTGCCTGGTAAGGTTCCAAGATGCCCTTCGTGACGGCCACGTTGTAGGGATCGGTCGTCCCGCCAAACCACACATCCGCCGAGGGGTTCCCTTTCTCCTCCTCGACCTTGGACTCGACCTCGCCAGTAGAGAGACGCTGGAAGTCGGTCTTAATGCCAAAGAGTTCCTGGAAGTGCTCGCAGCATCTGGCGAGGTGCTGCTCCTCGCAGGACCCATAGACCACCAAGGCCCCATCCTTCTTGGCGGCGTCGATGAGGTCCTGGGAAGCGACGCGGGATAGATCCTCACCACTGCCGGAACCCGAAGAGCCACCCTTCCCACCCGAGCCGGAGCAGCCAGCCATCCCAATCGCCGTGGCAGCGGTTGCGGTCGCTACCAGGAAGTCCCTACGCGTGATATGTCTCATAGCATAACCCTTTCACTTAGCTGGTCTATGGAAACCGAACGAGGCCAGCTTCCCTTTCCAAGCATCGCATGAAACGCAGGTGTCCTCAAGAGGCAAATTTCCTCGAATCGGACGGACGGCAGAGATTGGGCCACCCAGAGGGGTGCGGGGGGCGTGGGGGGATGGG